>Ga0190313_1000013_pt1 | contig 155764 bp, 172 predicted proteins | sample 4870071011_MG_FD_169989 | JGI IMG/M metagenome (GOLD analysis project Ga0190313, IMG submission 169989) | Hydrothermal vent sediment bacterial communities from Southern Trench, Guaymas Basin, Mexico - 4870-07-10-11_MG | ecosystem: Environmental > Aquatic > Marine > Hydrothermal vents >...
ATGGAAGTTTGAATAAATAATTATATATGATAGACTACATTTCTCATATTTCAAAACGAATCCAAAATGCCATGGAAGATATCCTTGGAGATCGGGAGGTCTATCCAATTGAAAACGCCAACGAAAAGGAGTTTCCAATAGTTCCAGAAAGTTACAAGAGGGAAGAGTTGTAGAAATTTCAATTTTCTTTTCTTATTTGACTCCATCCACATCTTCCACAATACGTTCTATTCTTGTATTCTGCTAAGAACGTTCCATCTCCACATCGTGGACATGTTTTTCTTAATCTTACTACCTTTCCGTTCTCTATCTTATACAGCTTCCAAATTTGAACATTTCTATGCTTAGATTTGGATCTCGCCTTTCTTCTCTCCTTTTGAGATCTTTTTTCTTTCTTTTCAGCTCTACCTTTCTTTGCCATCATTCACCACCTTCTTTAGATTCACCCGTAGACGAGGTATTCGTTTCAGAGCTATTTGATTCTGCTTGTTCTTCATTACTTGCTTCGCCTTCTGATTTCTTTTCAGCTTCCTTTGACAAGTCTTTAACCTTAGGCTCATTCCATACAAATATTTTTGCCTCAGATTTTGCAATTCCTCTCTTAGAAAATACATTTCTCACATCAACATGCTCTGGAGATACTTTCTTCATTGTAAATATCTCCTTTTGAATGGACGCCTTTGTAGGAGTTGATCCTCCCTCATGGTCTATTTCTACAATAAGCTCTACTCTTTTCATAAACGGGTTCTCTTTTTCGGTTTTTATTTCAATCTTCATTTTATATCACCTTAAACCTTAACGGCATATTTACCAGGTTCTGTTATTTCAAGCTTTTTAGCAATTTCACTTTCTGTATCAAATATGACTATCATACCTTGCCAATTTCTCGTTCCATCTATTCCACATTTGGGACATTTCTTTCCTTCAAACAATCTCTTACATTTTCTACAAGCCAATAACATAAACATCACGCAATTAATAACTTATGTAAGTTTTTATTTTAAAGTTTAAAAATTTCACTTTCTAGCAAGAAAGAGGTATAAAAACGAGGCATTGAAGGAAAAAAATGAAATTAATAATGCTCCTGCTATTGGTGCTAGAGATGTAAGAATTATAACTAACGCTTTTAGAACACTATATTCTGAACCGACAACTTTCCTATTAATCACTCTCGTAAATTCAATATGATAACCTGCGTAATATACTGCGTACTAAGATCCAAAAAGATTGCAGGAATGTAAAAGGATATCTGTCCTGTTTTTAGAAGTGCTAATAAAACATAGGAAATTATGTAAGAAAAGGTTCCAACGGCCATCATTTTCTTTACACCAACATAATGAGTGAGAGAAAGCATAATGATTGAAAATACTGGAATGATCACATAGTACAAAAATAAAAATATCCCAATCTGTGAAATCGAATAACCAAGAACAAAAATATATACCGGAATAAAGATTTTGATAAGAGATCTGCAAAACTTCTCAGAGAAACTGAAATATAGAATTCATCTAACTCCTTATTATGAAAATAATGTAATAAAATACCAGATATTTTGCCATAACTAATTTTTGAATAAAAGCCGAATAAAAGCTTAATTTAACTTTTAAAATCTAAAATATAAACAATTATGTTATTAAAAGGGTCGGTGGTCTAGTGGCTTCAGTTTTGCCATAAATGACGCCGCCCTTACAAGGCGGAGGTCGGCGGTTCAAATCCGCCCCGACCCATGCTCCCGTAGTCTAGTCCGGTCAAGGATTCCGGCCTTTCGAGGCAGAACCACCAGCGGGTTCCTGCGCCTCCTGCAGCCAGGAGGACTGAAGAAAGCCGGAGACCCGGGTTCAAATCCCGGCGGGAGCATTTTAAAGTTTTCTCATCTCAATTTTTCTTTATGAACACAAAAGAGTATTTGGAGAATGTTGTTAAGAAAGTCTATAAAGAGATGGATAAGAACTGTCTCTATTTTCCAATAATACAATCAGAAGTATATACCGAACTCGCTCTTGAAGGTAAAAGCATCGTGGAGAGTAGGGAACTTTTTGACGAGAAACTGCTCTATGAAATTTTAAAAAAGATGTCGAGAAAATACCCAATTAAACTTTTTTCCGAGATATTGAGCAAAAACGAAAAAATCACAATTTCTCCAATAATAGAAAAAAAGATAAGATATAAAGAGTCTCTGGGAATGGCATTAGAAGATTTGGAGATTCTTGACAACATCGAAGAAGAAATAAAGATAGATCCACTCTGTTTCTCATGCGAAAGAGGTTATATCTTCGTTATTAAAAACTGGGGGAAAAATCCGGTTGTGATAAAATCATATCAAAGCGAGAATGAAGCAGAAATATCGAAAATTACCGACAAGATCGGTGTCGGACCACATATATACAGGACAGGAAAGGTTTGGATGATAGAAGAATTTGTTGATGGAAAATGTATAGCTTACTGCGACGAAGATGTCATTGGTAAGGCCCTCGGACAGATCTTTGGAAAGTTACATAGAGAAGGGATTCTGTACAACGACGGTCCGATAAGACATACAATATTGAATAATGAAAGAACCAAACTCATAGATTATGGTATATCGACCTTTGGGACGAATTTTGATAAGGACATAAAACATATACTCGATTACTTTCATATAGAAGATCTCAGAGATGCTAAGAAAGAATTCATAAAATCATACAAAAATAGTTTTTCTTAGCTTACTGTGTATAATTCAATCCATTTTCTTCGTTTTTATCTGCTGGTTTCACCTTCTTCCTTTTTTGCATCAGCTTCTCATAAACCTCGGTCATCTTCTCTGTGAGCGATGGCCCGATCTCTTTAAGTGCTTTCTCAAAGTCCTTCTTCTCAACTTTCTGTGCATTTCTTCTTATCGCGTTCATAGCTGCCTCTCTGCATAGAGCCTCCAAATCAGCACCAGAAAATTTCTTTGTCTTCTTTGCAAGATCATCCAAGTCCACATCGTCAGCAAGAGGCATTCTCTTTGTATGAATCTTCAAGATTTCTTTTCTTGCCTTTTCATCCGGTGCTGGTATGAGTATCTGTTTGTCAAATCTTCCTGGCCTAAGAAGTGCTGAATCCAACATGTCTGGTCTGTTTGTTGCCGCAAGCACAAAGACGTCCTTAAGTTCTTCGAGCCCAGACATCAATGTTAGAAGTTGAGAGACCAACCGCTCGGAAACTTCATGAAATCCACGACCTCTTGCAGGCGCTAAAGCATCTATCTCGTCAAAGAATATTATCGATGGTGAAACCTGCTTTGCTCTATGGAATATTTCACGGAGCTTGCGCTCACTTTCACCAACCCATTTAGATAGAAGCTCTGGACCATTCACTGAAATGAAGTTAGCATTGGACTCACTGGCCACGGCTTTTGCCAAGAGTGTTTTACCACAACCAGGCGGTCCATAAAGCAGAATACCACGAGGTGGTCTAATTCCAAACTTTTTGAACTTCTCTGGATACTTCAAAGGCCATTCAATAGATTCTTTAAGCCCTTTCTTAACTTTCTCCAGCCCACCTATGTCACTCCACTTGACGTTTGGTACTTCGATCAAGACCTCACGCATCGCGCTTGGCTCAACCATCTTGAGTGCATAGTCAAAGTCCTTCCTCGTGACTACCAATTGTTTTAAAATTTCTTCCGATAGTGGTTCATCTTCCTTCAGATCAATTTTTTCCAGAACTCTTCTCAATGCATGCATTGCAGCCTCCTTACAGAGCGTTGCTAGATCGGCACCGACGTATCCATATGTTACTTTTGCTAACTTATCGAGATCAACATCCTTTGCCAAAGGCATACCACGAGTATGAATCTGTAATATCTCCTTTCTACCTTCTTTATTCGGTACACCAATCTCTATTTCACGGTCAAAACGGCCTCCACGTCTCAATGCTGGATCAACTGCATTTGGTCTATTCGTCGCACCGATGACGATTATCTTACCACGTCCTTTTAGTCCGTCCATCAAAGTCAAGAGCTGAGAAACAACACGACGTTCGACTTCACCGTGAACCTCTTCCCTCTTCGGCGCAATCGCATCTATCTCATCGATAAAAATTATACTAGGAGCATTTTTCTCTGCACCTTCAAATATTTTACGGAGATTTTCCTCAGATTGGCCGTACCATTTAGACATGATTTCCGGACCGTTAATAGAGTAAAAATTCGCACCACTCTCGTTAGCAACAGCCTTTGCCAACAAGGTCTTACCCGTTCCCGGCGGACCGTAGAGTAAAACACCTTTAGGTGGATCGATTCCCAATCGCTCGAACAACTCAGGATGCTTTAACGGAAGTTCTACCATTTCTCTAATCTTTCTTATTTCTTCTTTCAATCCCCCAATATCCTCATACGTAACCTCAGGAATTTTTTGCTCTTCTATCGGTTTTGTCGGCCTCTCCAAAACTTCTATTTCAGTTCTCTCCGTTATCCTAACTATTCCCTTCGGCTTTGTATTTACTACTATAAACTTCTCTTCACCAAAGCTCGTGAAAAGCATATCTTCAAAATTCATTCCAAATACCTCTTCAAACAGGTTCGGCTCTCTTCTTCTCCTTACAACAGGATTTGGTACTATAATATCCCCTACCTTAACAGGTCTCATCAACAAGTTCTGTTGGAATGGATTTCCTTGAACATGAATTATTATATTTTTTCTCGCGGGTGCTATCGCAACATATTCTGCCTCCTCCACATCAGCTTTTCTGACCTTTACATATTCCCCTATGCTTGTACCACAGTTTCTCCTAACGAGTCCGTCCATTCGGATTACGTCGAGACCTATATCAGCAGGATAAGCACGAACTGCTATAGCCCCCGTTGAGCGACTACCTTCTATCTCTACGATGTCACCCTCGTGAATGCCGAGCTTTTTCATTATCCTTGTGTCAATCCTTACGATTCCACGGCCATAGTCCCCTCTTTCTGTCAACTCACCAACACGTAGTTTCACTTCCGGTTTATTATCTTTTTTCTTAATCATGCAACCCACCTAACATCTTCATTAATTTTCTCTTCTCAATCATCATATTTATTATTTCATAGTCTATTTTTTCTTCCCATTGTCTCAAATAATTTAAAACGTCCTGCAGGTGTTTTAGGGTCACTAAGAGCACCGAATCTGCTATTTTTGCATAGGGCACTTGATCCAAAATACCCTGTCGGTGATAGCAATACTTTTTGTCGTGGCTTGGAACGGTCTGTTTCCATCCGTACAATCCACGGAAAAACTTGTTTATCTCGTATCGTGACTTAAACTTTTTTGTCTTAATATCGAACGTCACTATGGCAACTCTTTCGTATTTTCTGACTCTTACTCTCATGATGATCACTTAGGGTTATCGTTCCCCCTAATTAGGGTTATTATTAACCCTAAAAGTATTTAAAGGTTTCGGTGTACTTTCCAGTTTGTCATGAGACTACTTAACTTATAAAATTCCGTCTAAACATCAAAAATTATGCAGCGACTTTCCACTAAATCCCCTTTAGACAAGATTCTAGATGGAGGTATCGAGCACGCAGCCGTAACGAACGTTTATGGAGAGGCTGGTTCTGGAAAATCAAACCTTGCGCTACTATGCACCATTTCAGTGATAGAACAAGGGAAGAAAGTGATATTTATCGACACTGAGGGTGGTTTCTCCTTTGATCGATTTGATCAACTCACAAATGGAAGGTCTCATGAGTACTTGAGTAAGGTTATCCTTCTGGAACCGAAAAATTGGGAGGAACAATGCAAGCGAATAGATGAATTAGAAAAGCTCGTAACGAATGATGTTGGTCTAATCGTCATCGATTCAATCGTAACATTATACAGACTCGTCTTGAACGATGAAAACTACCCACAGGTTAATCGTGAATTATCTAGCCAATATGCCAAACTCTCATCTATTGCGCGGGAGAAGAATATACCGGTATTGGTCACAAATCAAGTTTATTCAATAAGCGGTAAGTTAGAACTCATCTCTAGAACAATCGGTAAGTATTGGGCAAAGGCACTTATAAAATTAGAAAAATTGGACAGACCAAATCATCGCTTAGCGACAATAGTGAAGCACCGTTCAATTCCAGAAGGGAAGAGCATAGAGTTTGAAATAACAAGAAATGGCTTCAAGGAAGTGGGAAGACTTTCAATCTTTTAGAACACTTGGAATCTTTAAATATTTTCCTATTATAGTTGTTTAACATGGCAAAGTTTATGTACAGGGGTAAGACCCTGGAAGAATTACAGAATATGAACATCAATGAGTTTATGGAGTTAGTCCCAGCTAGGGAAAGAAGAAGCTTAAAAAGAGGACTAACAGAAAGACAAAAGAAATTACTCGAAAAAATCAGAAAGTATAAGGATAAAAAGCCTATTAAGACTCACGATCGTGACATGATAATCTTACCTGAAATGGTTGGAGCTAAGATTAGTATTCATAGTGGAAAAGAGTTTGTTATAGTTGAAATAAAGCCGGAAATGATCGGTCATAGATTGGGTGAATTTGCACTGACTCGAAAGAGGGTTCAACACTCTTCACCTGGTTTTGGTGCAACCCGAAGCTCTAAATTCGTACCAATTAAGTGATTCCTATGCCATATACATTTAAGCCAAAAAAACCCCACGCAAAAGCTTGGACCTGGTTAAATACATCTCTAAAGGATGCTAAGGTTATTTGTAAAGTCATAAGAAAGAAAAAACTTTCTCAGATAAAGAGACTTTTAAATGATTTAATCTCCAAGAAGAGAAGCCTCGATGGGAGATACTACACAAAGACTGTAAAGGGAATTAAAAAGCTTCTAGAAAGTTGTGAAAAAAATGCAGAAAACCTTGGCTTGGATAAAGATAACCTCTTTGTTTACGCATCTGCTCACAAAGGTCCAAGTATATGGAGATCTAGGAGAAAAGCGGATTTTGGAAATACACTAAAATCAACGAACGTTGAAATAATCCTTGTTGAGAAAGGTAAAGGTACCAAAAACAAAGTAACTAAGAAGGTTGAGAAGAAGAAAGCTGAGAAGTAAATTTCTTCTGATTTATGAAAATTTCTCCAAACTCCTCTGGTTGTTCACAAGACACATAACCTTCATTGGATAAGTGCAATAGAGGTACAAACTTTCTAGTTATATTTTCTCTCGTCCACTCACCAACGAGCTGCGAGAACGTTTCTATGTTTTTGGTCTCTATTTCCATTAAAATTTTCTCCATTCTCTTCCTTATATCTTCTGTCTCTTCAGTCAGGAGAACTTCAACTGCCTTTCTGACAGCAAGCTTCTTAACACGCTTCCTTTCTTCAAAATCCATGACCTTCTTCAGTGCTGTCACCAGCTCGGTGACAGTAATTTTTTTCTTAGGTCTTCTGATAATTGGCATTTCCAGCAACGGAACATTTGGATTTATATCTGGAACCTTCTCCTCTTTCTGTTTTGGTTCCGCCCTCGTAAATTCACACTTCATTCTCAAAAGAATTGCGGCAACCAAAATAAAGCGAGCTGGAATTCTAAAGTCAAATTCCTTCATCGTTCTAAGGTACTTGAAAAAAGCATCAACAAGTTTAACTATATCGATATCCCACGGATCTAATTTTTCCTCTTCAATTATTTTCATTATGACTTCTTCCCAATCGCTACTAAGTACAATTGTCTTAACGATCTCCTGTTCGTTAAATTCACTCATTTCTTTCACCGGGCATCTTTATAGAAAAGACCTTTGAAACTCCATCTTCCATCGTCACTCCGTAGACGTTATCTGCCTCTTTTATTGTAATATCATTATGAGAAACGACTATGAACTGTGTATATTTAGAATATTTCTTTATGAATTCAACAATTTTTTTAGTGTTAACTTTATCAAGTGCTGCTTCAACTTCATCTAAAATATAGAATGGTGCAGATTGATATTTTTGTATTGCAAATAGAAATGCTAATGCTGTGAGAGATTTTTCTCCACCTGACATAGAGTCTATATTTACAATTTTCTTACCCTTAGCTGTTGCTTCTATTAAAAGGCCGGATTCAATATTTCCCTCTTCTTCCAAACGAAGTTTTGCTTCACCTCCCATTAGATCACGAAATACCTCAGCAAAATTTTTAGAAATCTCCTCTAACGTTTTCATAAATTTATCATATCTTTTTTCTTCTATTTCTCTTATTGAATCGATAACTGCATCTCTCTCTTTCTTTAGCCTTTCCAGCTTATCCCTTAGTATTTTGTATTCCACCTCTACTCTTTTGTAGTCATCTTCTGCCCTCATATTGATTGGCCCTAATCTCTCTAGTTCTGTACTGAGTTCTTTCAACTTCTTTCTTAATTCCTCTTTGCTTCCTTGATATGTTGGTTTGGCACCGATTGTTTTAAGTTCAAGCTTAAGATTTTCGATTTCTGCATCCAGCTTTGCTTTCTTTACTTTAAGTTCTCCAATTTTACTTTGCAATCTAAACCTTTCGTTCTGAGTTTTTCCAACTTCAGATCTTATCTTATCAATTTTTTTCTCGATCTCATCTCTTCCCTTCTTCAGATCCTTAAGTTTTTCTTCTTCTTCTTTCTCTTCTTCTTTAAGTTTCTCTATTTCTTTTTGAAATTCTTCTATTTCCTTTTGAAGCTTTTCATTCTCCTTCTTGATAGAGAACTCAAAGCTCTTCTTTTCATAATATCCACCAATTATTGCACCACTGCTCTCCAGTATTTCCCCTTCTAAGGTCACGATTCTTGAATCCTTACTGACATCGAGAGACTTTGCAACTTTCAAGTCCTTAGTTATTATATTACCTACGAGAGCATATTCAACTGCAGGTCTAACCTTATTATCAAACTTTACAAGATCCAACGCATAACCAATTGCGTTTTCTATGTTCTTCGATTTGACCTTACGAGGTTTCAAAGAATCCAACGGCAAAAACCTTGCACGTCCAAGTTTATTCTCTTTCAAGTATTTTATACAATTTATCGCATCTTTTTCTGTTTCAACTATTATGTCATTTGCATGAGAACCAAGTGCAACTTTTATAGCTATTTCATATTTTTCTGGGACCTCTATAACACTAGAAACTGTTCCGATAACTCCCGGCATGTTCAAAAGTGAACGTGCAACCTTAGAGTATTGCTGTTGAAGAATTCTATTATTCATTTCTATTTTGTCCTTCCTTCGAATTATTTCCATGTTAATTTGATCTATCTTTCTGGTTATCTCAAAACTCTTCGATCTTTCAATCATTTCATCATTAATTTTCTTAAATTCATTTTCTAGATCATCTAATTCTTTTTCTTCGCCCTTATGTTTTTCTTGAAAGTCTTGAAATTTTTTCATTTCTTCTTCAATTCTTTTTTCTATTTCTTCTAAGTCCTTGTTAAGATCCTCCAACTCAATATTGATCAAAGAAGCTCTTACCTTCTTTATTCCATCATTAAGCTTCTGACTTTTTTCAACACTCTCAATATCCTTTTTTAATCTCTCAAGTAATCGTTGTTTTTCAACAAATACAATTTCAAGCTCTCTTATGTGCCTTTCAACCTTTTCAAGTTCTATTTCTGCCTTTCTTTTCTTTTCATCAAATTCAGCAATACCGGATATTTGGTCTATTATCTCTCTTCTCCCTATAGCTGACATCTCGATTATCCTAGTAACATCACCCTGCATGATTATGTTATAGCCATGAGGTGAGAGGTTCAAGTTAGAAAGAACATCCAATATCTTTGATCGAGTTACGACCTTTCCGTTGAGTTTAAATATGGAAAGGCCCTTTTCATTCACCTTTCTCGTAATTTTTATTTCGTCTTCCCCAGGTATTTTGTGATCTTTATTATCTAAATATAATGAAACTTGACAAAATTTTGAAGATTTCCTTGTTTTAGAGCCATGAAATATTAAATTTTGTAATCGCTCAGCTCTTATCTGTTTTGCAGAAGAAATACCAAGAGTGAACATTATAGCCTCCGTCAAATTTGATTTTCCAGAACCGTTTGGGCCCACTATCACATTAAACCCTGATGGAAAATCTATTGCAACTCTATCTGCAAATGATTTAAATCCCTGAAGTACAAGACGGTTAATTCTAGTCATGATTATAAAATTAGAATAAGAAAAATAAATAGAAAATGGTATTTACTCTATTATATCAAACAAAATTCCAAGAACTCCACAGCACTTCTCTTCATTCTCAGTATAGTATTTTCTTATTCTTTGTCCTACAGAAAGTCCAGAATGCCCTGTCATCTATGGGGAATAAACTCAAATAGATCCTTAAAACTTCTGAATCTAAGAAGACCCTTTACTAAAACGCTAATTTTACTTTTCCATCAATTCTCTCAAAAATTATAATATCATCGACATCAATCTTTCTTCTTTCCTTCCTTTATCCACTCGAATGGCTCCTCAGAAAGGTGCATATGATGAATCATGGAGAATGATTAATTGAAATCCTCTTAAATAAAAGCATTCATATTGGAAGTGATTCTCCTAATCCGTAAACAACTGTATATAATTGTTTCCTTATCGAATAAAATTCTGACTTCTTTATCTTTCTAGGATAACTCGCCAAAAACATAGGAACTGATTCTTTATTCTTTCCATATGATGGTTGGATATAATTAAACTTATTTAGTTTGAACCCTAATTTTTCATAAAAATTTATCCTTTTAATTGTGATCTTGTTTTCCGGTCTTTCCACTTCTAAGATTATTTTTTGTTTATTTCTCAGTAACTGTGTCATTATTTCTCTTCCAATCCCTTGTCCTCTAAGATCTTCTCTTACTGCTAGATGTTCGACAAACAAAAAATCATCCAGTTTCCAATATGTTAGAATTCCAACCACAGTATTACCTTTAATCGCCACAAAGAAATTATATCTTTTATTTTTCATCACTTCCTTTTGCATTTCTAAGGATCTCCTCTCATCAAACGAAAAAGATGATTCATAAATTTTCCATGCTTTCCTAAACTCCTGCGAATCTACGTTTTTAATTTTTACGAGTTTCATAAATTAATTTTAAAGTTTTTTGTAAAAAAGCTACTGGTAAAAGTACAATTCAAGAATGTAGAAGAGAATGTTGTGGATAGTTTTACATCACTTCAAGAAACTTGCAACATTCTTTAGACCAAACTTCAAGAAAATCCTTGCAAGTTTTAGATAGTTTCCATGAACAATTTCGACTAAATTCTCACCCTGCAAAAGCTCTGCAAGGTTATTCAACTGCTCATCATTTAGCTTTTCAACAGCCTCACGGATCTTTTCGACTTTTCGTAGAGACTCGCCACGCTCTTTCCACCATATTTTGTTATATTCTTCCAGAACCGAAGCAGAGAAGTCATTCTTGTCAAATGCCTTCTTAATTACCTCCGCTGCTAATCGTCCAGCAGTCATTGCTTCATACATTCCACCACCGTGAATTGGATTAACTTGATGTGCCGCATCTCCAACAACAACAAGACCATTCATTACCATGTTTTTCAAAAAGCCACCAACAGGTATGGATCCAGCATTAACCTCTATAATACTTCCTTTTTTCAAGTCTGGTCGAGTCTCTATAAACTTGTCTAAGTAATATCTCGCTGTTTTTACATCGTCACCACGGATACCAACACCAACATTCGCTCTACACTCACCCTTTGGAAATATCCAAACATAGCCTCGAGGAGCAACATCATTTCCAAAATACAGCTCAATTTTGTGTGGGTCCTGTAAATCTATATTATACATTTCGTACTGAATTCCAGAGTCTACAAGCGTTGGAACACATGCTGTGTTAAGTCCAGCCTTTCTCGCTACCGTTGACTCGACGCCATCAGCTACAACAACTACTTTCGCTCTTACCTCAAAATCTTCACCAAGAAAGTTCACCTTAACGCCTTTTACAAATCCATCTTCTTTCATCACATCAAAAACTTTTGCCTTTGCGAAAATCTTTGCACCTGCATTAGCTGCTTCTCCTGCGAGCCACTTGTCCGACTGCTTCCTTTCCAAAATATAACCTTCCTGACCTTCTATCACGACTTTCTTTCCGTTAGGAGCATAAACCCAAGCACCGTCCATATGTTGAGCAATAACGTATTCAGGAAACTTTATCCCAAGCCGCTTTTCCCCGTTTCGAGAGAATCCTTCACCACATCTCTTCGGTGACCCGATCTCCTGATTTCTATCAAAAACAACCACATTCAGACCTTGTTCAGCCAGCTTACGGGCAGCAAAACTACCTGCAGGACCTGCCCCAACAACTATTACATCATAATCATTTTCCGGTTTCATCTTCATCACCCTTTTTCAATGTAATCGCCCCGACTGGGCAGAACTTTACGCAAAAATCACAACCTATGCACTTTTCCTTTATCCAGACTGGGCCTTCCTCGGACGGCTCTAATGCCAGCTTCGGACAGACCGAGACACAGCCAAAGCACTTTACACATTTTTCACGATCTATAGTAAGTTCCATAGTATTTCATTACAATAGAAGAAATAAAAAGGTTAAATTAAATGAAATTTTTATATTAACTTTATGGTAAAAGAAATTGAGAAATGGTGGGACGAATCGTCTAAATATTTTCAGAAAGATGCAAAAATACCCACCCACTCAGCACATTGGGGAGTACATGCTCCATATGAAAAAGAATTAAAATTACTTGGCAATGTTAAAGGTAAAAAAATTCTAGAAATTGGTTGTGGTGGTGGACAAAGCTCAATTGCTTTAGCAAAACAAGGGGCTATTTGTACTGGGATAGATTTATCAAAAGAGCAACTAAAATTTGCTGAAGAATTAGCTAAAAAAGAAAAAGTGAAAGTAAAGTTCGTTAAAGGTAATTTTCAAAATTTAACAAAATATTTCAAACCAAATAGCTTTGATATTGCTATTTCTGCATGGGCCTTTCAATATTCTCCAAACTTGAGAAAGCTATTTAGAGAGGTTTATAAAGTCCTTAAGAAAAATGGATTGTTTGTATTTAGTATGCCACACCCCTTTCATGACATTATAAATGTGGACGAATTCAAGAAGACTGGTTATATAAAGTTTGAACGGAGCTATTTTGATACAGGAAGATATGAAGAAATAGAAATATGGCCAGATGGAAGCAAACATAAGTTTGTTGGATTTCATGTAAAAGTAAGTGATATCTATAATGCACTGGTCGATGCTGGCTTTTTTGTTGAAAAGATTATAGAACCTTTTTCCCTTAAAGATAGCTCTCTTGAAGAGTATTATCCTAAAAAACTCTCTAAATTAATTGGACCAACGATTATATTCAAAGCAATAAAAAGGTAACGGTTCCTAACAATTAGCGAAAAAAATCGCACTCTTGACTTTTTAAAATATTTTAATTTTTCATTATTGATTTTCCTTTTTTCGCTAACGGTTTGTATTTATCAACACATTTAAACCCCTTCAAAAATATCATAAACATGCAAATAATACAGAAGGGTGCAGAAGCTGTAATATATCTTGATGAAAAAAGAAACGTTGTTGTTAAAGAGCGGATTAGAAAACGATACAGAATTCGTGAGCTGGACGAACATATTCGAAAACAAAGGACAAAAAGAGAGGCAAAAATAATGCAAGATGCCCGCCGTATTGGTGTTCTCGTCCCTCAGATTTTGAAGGTAGATGACTTTAAGATTGTTATGGAGTATATTGATGGAGAAAAACTCAAAGATGTTCTCAATAGAGCAGGGGGGGAAAAGAGAAAGTTCATTTGTGAGACCATTGGAAAATACATTGGCAAACTTCATTCATACGACATTATTCACGGTGATCTAACAACCTCGAATTTTCTGATTCACGACAATAAAATTTATCTAATTGACTTCGGTCTAAGCTTTTACTCAGGGCGCATCGAAGATAAGGCAACCGACCTAAGACTTCTCTACGAAGTTCTGAAATCGACACATTTTAAAATATTAAAAGATATATGGAAAATAATCTTGAATGCCTACAAGAGAGCTTACCCTAAGGGAGGAGAAGTTATTAAAAGACTTGAAAAGATAAAAGAAAGAGTGAGATATTATGGTAAAAAAAGAAAAACCAGAATGGGTTGACTACACAAAGGATGAAGTTGAAAAGATAGTCATTAAGCTTGCAAAGGAAGGAAAATCTCAGGCAGAAATTGGGATGATTCTTAGAGACCAGTATGGTATACCTAATGTGAGAATATTTGGGGCCACAATAAAAGAAATTCTTGCTAAGAATAACTTGTTAAAAGAAATTCCTGAAGATTTATTTAATCTTCTTAGAAAGGTCGTTCGTATGCATGAGCATTTAGATGAACATCATGGTGATAAAAAGAGTAAACACATGCTTCAATTGACAGAGTCAAAGATTAGAAAACTTGCAAAATACTACATAAAGAAAAGGGAGCTACCAGAGGGTTGGAAATATAACCCTCAGAAGGCTAAACTCATAGTAAAGGGATCAAGGTAAATTTTAATATTTCTCTACAAAATTTTATTAATGCTCGAAAACATCGACAAAGCTATTGAAAAACTAAAATCATTTGACAAGATTCTGATTGTTTCACACTATGATGCCGATGGTCTTAGCTCAGCCACAATAATGAGAGAGGCCCTGAAGAGAGAGGGGATAGATTTTGAAATAATGATAGCTAAAGAAATAGAGAACAATGTAATAGAGAAAATAAAAAGTAAAAGCCTTCCAGTACTTTTCACAGATATCGGTTCATCACCTCTTGTTGAAGAAATCGAACAACCTATTATAGTAATAGATCATCATGAACCATTGAACACAAAGAAGGAAAATATAATAGAAATAAATCCTGAGATGAATGGGATTTCCGATTATTCTGGAAGTTGTATAGTATATTTTTTCTCAAAAAAACTGAATAGGTCTAATGAAAATTTATCAGATATAGCTCTTGTTGGACTTGCAGGAGATTACTCTATAGGGCCAGAAGGTATAACTAACCACCCGAAAGAAATACTGGATGATGCTATAAAAAATGGTTTGATAAAAGTTGAAAAAGGGATTAGAATATTTGGGCATTCGTCCAGACCACTTCACAAGGCGTTAGAGTATTCTTTCGATCCTTACATACCAAATATCAGTGGTAATGAATCGGCTGTTATCCAATTTCTTTCCGAATTAAGAATCGAAATAAAAGATGAAAATCGATTTAGAAGATTTGTAGATTTAGAAAAGGATGAAAAAGAGAAATTAGCAAGCGCGATAATACTTGAAAGGCTGGCCAATGGAGTTGAAAAACCGACAGAAATATTCGGAATAAATTACTTTCTTACACGCTCTATATATGAGTTAAATGAGTTTGCTACTATTGTCAATGCCTTTGGTAGACTAGAGAGATATGAGGAAGGTATGAACTTCTGTTTAAATCCAGATGAAAAGAAAGGAGAGCAAATCTTAAAGGAATATAGAACACTCTTAGGTAAGTATCTACGATGGGCAAAAGATAACCTTCAGAAGAAAGAAGGAATTGTATTTATTCACGCTAAAAATAATATTCATCCAAATTTTATAGCTCCTGTAGTAAGCGTATTCTCTACACTTGTTGATGAAAAGATTTCTGTGGGCACTGCCTATGATGGAGATTTAATAAAGGTTTCCGTGAGAAATAAAACAAATTCCGAAGTCCATAAAATTCTAAGTAATGTAGCATCACAAGTAGGTGGAGTTGGTGGCGGGCATAAGGAAGCATGTGGTGCAAAGATTCCGAGAGGAAATGAAGAAAGATTTTTAAGTCTTTTAGAACAATCATTAAAGAATGTAATCAATAAAAAGGTTTGATAACTATATAAATTAATCATTCAAACTTAATTGAGGTGAAACCAAAATGGTGGATGAAAAAAAGGCCTATGAGATTGTTGAATTATCTAGACAGACCGGCAAGATAAAAAAGGGGATAAATGAAGCGACAAAAGCGATTGAAAGGGGACTAGCAAAGCTTGTAGTTGCAGCAACTGATGTAGACCCGAAGGAAATCATAATGCACTTAAAACCTTTGTGTGAAGAAAAGGGAATACCCTATGTAGAAGTAAGTAGCAAGAAAGACTTAGGTAAGGCATGTGGAATTGATGTAGCATGCTCTGCTGCAGCAATAGTAGACTTCGGTCAAGCAGAATCTAAAGCAAGAGAGGTAGTAAAGGAGTAAATGAGGTGATTTAGTGGACGCAACGCCGGCAGAAGTAATAGAAATATTAGGAAGAAGTGAAGTAAGAGGTATAAACCAAGTTAGATGTAAGGTTCTTGAAGGTCATGATAAAGGTAAGATACTTATTCGTAATGTTATGGGACCTGTTAGAATTGGTGATATTTTAATGCTTCGCGAAACTGAAATGGAAACGCCTGGTTCATTTGGAAGAAAGAAGTGATGAAAGATGCCAAGATGTAGCTTTTGTGGTAAACAAATTCCACCTGGAACTGGAAAGATGTTCGTAAGGGCAAATGGAAAAATATATTGGTTTTGTAGTAGTAAATGTGAAAAAAATTTTATGCTCAAAAGAAATCCCAAGAAAATCAAATGGGTGAGAAAGAATGGCTGAAAAGAAAAAAGAAAGAAGGGTAATTAGATTATTTGGTACAGATTTAAACCCTGAATTACCTGTTAGAAGAGCTTTGAGAAGTATAAAAGGAGTTGGTCAAATGCTCGCTAATGCTATCTGTGTAAATGCTAAGATTGATCCAAATAAAAAGATGGAAGAACTTTCTGAAGATGAGTTAAAAAGAATCGAAGAAATTATAAAAAATGCAGAATTTCCCGATTGGATGAAAAATAGAAGAAAAGATCCCGTAACTGGTGAGAATACCCATATTATTAGTGGTGATATAGATCTTAAATTAAGAGAAGATCTTTCAGTATTAAAGAAAATGAGAGCTTATCGTGGAATTAGACATGAACTTGGCTTACCTGTAAGAGGTCAGAGAACAGGTGGTAAAGGATTCAGGAAGGGAAAAACGATGGGAGTTCAAAGGAAGAAGAATAAGAAGTGATGAATATGGGAGATCCAAGAAGAAGACGAAAGAAAACATATGAAAAGCCGAGGAGGCCGTTTGATAGATTAGATGAAGAAAGGAAAATAATGAGGGAATTTGGGCTTAGAAGAAAGAGGGAACTATGGAAAGCTGAAACGATTCTGAGAGAGTTTAGAAGAAGGGCGAGGGAACTTGCATCCAAGATAGGTGCAGGTGAGGAGTACAAAAAAGAAGAGGAAAAATTATTGACAAGATTGAATCGGCTCGGTCTTTCTGTAAGTAATCTTGATGATGTTCTAAGGCTTACAGTAGAGGACATTCTTTCACGAAGGATGCAAACAATAATATTCAAGAAAGGTCTTGTGAATACTCCAAAGCAGGCAAGGCAGTTTATTGTTCATGGTCACATTTTGATTAATGGTAGAAGAATTCAATCTCCGAGCTTTTTAGTTCCAAAGGAGCTTGAAGACAAGATTAGTTTGAGTGCAAAGATTAAAGAAAAAATGATAAAAAATGAAATAGAGAAACAAAAAGAAGAGGCTCCAAACGAATCTAAAGAAGGTGGTGAATGATGGCAAAGAAAGAAAGATGGGGTGTGGTATACATATATTCATCTATAAATAATACTATCATTCATCTAACAGACTTATCTGGGGCAGAGACGATTGTAAGAGTATCTGGAGGAATGATGACAGATAAGGATCATTTAAAAGGAAAACCATATCCAGCTATGAAAGCTGCCAAGAAGATTGCAGAAGCGGCGATTGAAGCTGGAATCACAGGTGTTCACATAAAGGTTCGCGGCCCTGGAGGAAACAAATCATTTTTACCTGGTCAAGGTGCACAACCTGCAATACGAGCATTGGCAAGGGCAGGTTTGAAGATAGGTAATATTGAGGATGTTACACCAATACCGACGGATAGATGTAGAAAGAAGGGAGGTAGAAGGGGTAGAAGAGTATAAGCTTTATTTTAATTCAATGACAAATAAATAAAGTGATCAAAAAATGAAAATTGAAGTTTTAAATAAAACCGATCAGAAGATGGAATTCATTTTAAGGGATACTAATCCTACTATAGCTAATGCTCTTAGAAGAGTTATGATGAGTGAAGTTCCTACAATGGCGATAGAAATTGTTAAGATTCATAAAAATTCTTCTGGATTGTTCAATGAGGTCTTAGCTCATAGATTGGGACTCATACCACTAAAATTCCCAGTAAAGCATTACAACCTAAAAAAGGGATGTAAATGTGGTGGTAAGGGTTGTCCTCTTTGTCAGGTAAAGGTAAAGTTTGATTCAAATAAGAAGAAGCCAGATAAAGAGGGTAAAATAATTGTTTATGCTGAAGATCTTGAATTTGATGATGATAAAGTAAAACCTGTAGATCCAAATATACCGATAGTTGTTCTGCTTGAAGGTCAGGAATTAAAATTCGAGGCAATAGCTCAGCTAGGTATAGGAAAGGAACACGCTAAGTGGCAGGCAGCCACCGTTGGTTATTCTTATCTACCTGAAATTAAAGTAGATCACAAAAAATGTGATAATTGTGGTGAATGCGTAAAGGCGTGTCCAAAGAATGTCTTTGAGATGAAGGATGGAAAGTTAAGAATAAAGGATTCTTCTCTATGTACATTATGCATGCGTTGTGTTGAGATATGTGATAAAGGTGCAATAACCGTTAAAGGAGATGATACAGCATTTAGATTTAAGGTAGAAAGTATTTCTGGTCTAACGACTACGGAAATTCTAGAAAGAGCTCTTGACATCATAGAGAAAAAAGCTAAAAAATTCAAGAAAGATTTGAAGTTATAAGAAATTCTTGAAAAACTTAATTACAGCCTTTGATGCTTTCTCAAACTCTTCAGGCTCGTTAAGACCATGCTCACCATTTTCTATTGTAACGAGTTTAGCACCGAGCATCTTACTGTACTTTACGGAATCATTATATGGAACGTAAGTGTCAGCATCTCCATGAATAAAGAGCATAGGAATTTTTACATTAAGAAGTCTTTCCCATGGCTTGAGTTTTTTAACTTCTTTGATGAGTGAGTTTCCTATCTCGAATCCTCTCTTCCCAATTTCAATGTATCCATCTCTTTCTAATTTTTCCATAGCTCTTTTTCCAAAGTATTTCTTAGGCCATGGTAATGTTGGTTTTAGTAACGAATCATAATCTATTATAGAATTCCAAAAAACGATAGCCCTGATATTATCCGAATGTTCACCTACGAATAACGCTACAGGACCTCCTGCAAAACTTGCTGCTAAAATTCCGAACTCATCAAATCCTATTTTCTTTAAGAATTCCATCACAGATTCTAGGTCACGTACCTCGCCAGTGACAGTCAGGTCGAAGGATGACCCTTCGCTTTCACCATGTCCACGAAAATCAAAACGGAACGTGGCAAAGCCCTCTTTAACAAGCAAATCAGAAAGTTTTTTGAAAACGTTTCCAGACTCGTTTTTGTCTACTGTTATACCATGACAAAGAACAATACATTTGTTTGTTTCTTTTTCTGGGTATGAAAGAATACCAGAAAGTTTTAATCCATCACCATTTTTGAAGAAGAATTTCTCTTCCATAAGGAATTATTTCTATTTACCTTTAAAATCCTTACTAACAAATTATTTAAGTACGCAGGGGTGCCCGAGCCTGGTCAAAGGGGCAGGACTTAAGATCCTGTGCCTTAGTGGCTGCGAGGGTTCAAATCCCTCCCCCTGCATCTAGAAATTAAAGAACAGATACCTGAAAAATTTATGTAACATAAATCAAAATAGAAATAAGTCAGAACGTAAGAAAATTATTAAAACATTATTATGTAAAATTAAGAAGTATAAAACCATTAGATAGGTGGGTGTGATGCCACGAACAGGACCCATGAATTCACTATTAGGAAATGTTATAGAAGGATTTCAACGAAGAAAAGAAAGATACTATAAGAATTTAGCTGAGAAACTCAGTAGACCAACAAGAAAAAGAATTGAGGTAAATTTGAGGAAACTCGATAAGCTCTGTAAAGACGGGGAAGTGATGGTCGTGCCTGGCGTCGTGCTGGGTAGTGGTAAGATAAACAAACCAGTAACGGTTTATGCATGGAAATTTTCAGCAAGTGCTAAGCAGAAGATTGAGGAAGCAGGCGGCAAAGCATTGTCAATAGAAGAATTGTTAAATACCAAAGAAAAGCCAAGAATAATCGGATAAATAGCTTAAAAAACTTCACAATCAATAAAATTCCTTATTGGTGATATAGAATGATGATAATTGATGCTGAAAACGCGAGGCTTGGAAGATTAGCGAGCTTTGTAGCTAAGAAACTCCTACAAGGAGAAAAAATAGAAATAATTAATGCTGAAAAAACTATCATAACCGGAAATCCTGACAGTACTGTTGAAAAATATCTTAGATTAAGACGAAAGGGATCTCCACAACATGGTCCTTTCTTCCCTAGAAGACCTGACCTCATTGTTAGGAGAACTATACGTGGTATGCTTCCGTATAAGAAACCAAAAGGAAGGAATGCGTACAAGAATCTTAAAGTACATATTGGTGTGCCTGATGGGTTAGAGGGGGAAATAGTTAAATTTGCTGAAAAACAAAAACCTATTAGGTGTAGATACATTACAATATTTGAGCTAGCTAAGAGGATTGGTTGGAATGGCTAAAGCAAAAAAGAAGAAAGTAATACATACCGTAGGAAAAAGAAAGAAAGCTGTTGCTAGGGCAACACTTAGAGAAGGTAAAGGTAGAATTCTCATTAATGGTATTCCTTTAGATATATACGAGCCGAGGTATGCTAGACTGAAAATTCAGGAGGGAATAGTTCTCGCTGGTGATACTGCAAAAAAAGTTGATATAGATGTTAACGTTTCTGGTGGTGGAATCTTTGGCCAAGCTGATGCTATAAGGGTTGCGATTTCTCAGGCCTTAGTAAAATACAACAAAAAACTTAGAGACATTTTCATGAATTATGATAGAAATCTATTAGTTTCGGATCCAAGAAGAACAGAGCCTCATAAACCAAGCCGTAGCTCTGCAGGTCCTAGAAGGAAGAAACAACAGAGTAAGAGGTAAATGCTTAAATTTAGGCTAGAATAAAGGATATTTATGGTAGGAGATTCAAAGGTTTTGATAAAAACCATTATAATTGTGCTAATTCTAATAGCAATCCTCTATGCGATTGGCCTAAGTTTCTCACAAAGGTGCATCCAATATGAGGACTGTAAAGCATGTTGGAAGATAACAGATTCGGTTGAACAAAATAATGTAATAGCAGATGTAATTGGAAATTGTCTTTGTCCAAAGGCTATGGATAAAGACTACTCTAACTCAGAACTAAATGAAATAATAGAATCTAATTATAGAGCTATCACAGGCCTTTCCGCAAATGTAAGAGATATATGCGAGGGAAGAGCTCCTTTAATAAAATTCAACCAAACCGAGTGACCGAAAGCTTTAAATATAAGTTTTTACTAAATGATAGTTACAAGGTGGTATAAATGGTATTGAAAGGACGAGAAATAGATAAGAACCAACTAATAGGTGCTGAATTGATTGCAAAATGTTATGAAACAGGTATTTTTAGTGAAACAGAAGCAAAGAAATTAATGAAGAGGAACATTGAATATGCTGGTGTACAAGTTCCTGAGGCTGTTGCGGCAGAAGGTCCAGAAGCATTAAAAGAATACGCAAGAAATATGCAGCCAAAAAAGGTACCAAAGAAACTATTTTACGTATTTAACATCTAAGTTTTTCTTTTTCCAAATTTTTAAATTTTCATTCTTCTTAATTATTTATTCGGCTCTACGCCTCGGTAGCTCAACGGTAGAGCGGCTGCCTTGTAAGCAGCAGGTTGGGGGTTCAAGTCCCTCCCGAGGCTTTCTATGTTACTTACCTGTCCAGTATGTAAAAAGAAGTCCTTGAATCAGACAGCGACATCTATTAGTATAGATTATTTTGGAGAAGTCATTATACTTACTCAGAAATGTAGTAATTGTGGATATAAACATGTAGATGTATTTCCTGCCGAAATAAAGGAGCCATCTGAATACTTGTTAGAAGTCAAGACAAAGGATGATTTGTATGCAAAGGTGGTAAGAAGTTCCAGTGGTGAAGTGAGGATACCTGAACTTGGATTAGAAATGACTCCTGGTCCAGCTGCTCAAGGATTCATAACAAATGTAGAGGGTATCCTAATGCGTTTTGAAAATATTTTAGAGGGCCGACTTGTTACAGAGAGTGATGAAAAAAAGAGAAATAAAATAAAGTCTATTCTTAAAAAAATCAAAATGACTAGAGATCTAAAAATTCCATTTACTATTATATTAAAAGATAAGTATGGAAATTCTGCTATAGCATCTAAAAATGCAAGGAAAAGAAAACTTAACAATTCACATAATAAATGAAATCGCTTGTAAGTTCATCACGAACTGTTGGACAGTTTTCTGAACCAAGATAAATCTTGTAGATGGAATGATTCAAATCGTTACATGATTGTGTTGTTTGTATTGATATGATCTTTTCTTCTCCTGTGCTCACATCCTCATTCGTATCAAATGTATACATTTTATGCGAGCTTGTTTCTACAGAAACCGATTTAAAATTAAGCTTAACTTCTCCATTATTGATAACTGTTATATTTAACGTGTGAATATTACCAAAAGAGCAATCTGAATTACAATCAAACGTTGCATTCACTATGTAAAAGTCTGCAAATGAACACTGAAGTTTCTGCTCACTTTGATTTTTTACTGTTTGACTAGCGTTTGTGGTCAAAGACTTTATGAAACTCCCAACTAAGAAGGTAGCTGTTATAGTTATGACTATTAGGAGCACTGCGCTTATGAGTGGTGAAATACCTTTCATGAATAAATATATGCTTGCTACTAATTTTAAATTATGTTTTATAGGGAAAGCTTTGAAGTTAAATTGAAGAAAGATTTCGATTTCAAGGATATTACAGATATGGTTAGAGAAATTGTAAAAAAATCAAAAATTATAGAAGGTCTTTGCAACATATTCATAACAGGAACGACTGCCGGAATAATTGTAAATGAAAATGATTTGATGCTAGTTCAAGATATAAAGAGATTCTTCAAAGAATCAATAGATGAAACTAGGCTTTACCATCATCCATCGAATGCGCATTCACATTTGAGAGCTATGTTGACTGACAAGGAAGTTACAATACCTGTTTCCGATGGTGACTTGGTGTTAGGAACGTGGCAATCAATAATGATATTGAACTTTGATATAAGAGAAAGAAAGAGAAAAATTATCGTTACTGTAATTGGGGATTAAAATCCAAGCAAAGCAATTCTTAGAATTGTTCCGACTATTATAGCTGTTGTTATCATGATTATCGTTGATTTTAACATATCTTTTAGACCAAATTCCTTAAGTAAAACTGTAAATGTTGCGACGCATGGAAAGTAGACTGTCAGTATAGTTACTGCAATAACTAGTTGATATGGACTAAGATGAAGTGGGATAAGCATACCAACCGCAAGATCCTTTCTTAAGAATCCTGCAAGAAGTGCTATAGCAGCGTCCTTTGGAAGTCCAAACAATCCTTGAACTATTGGGGCAAGCAGATTTCCAAGCCAATCAATAAAACCAACAGCATACAAAATGTTTACCACTGCAACACCGAAAAATAACCAAGGAATTGCATCCTGTAAGAACCATCTTATTCTCATCCATGTTTTCTTTATTATGGCATAGAAACTCGGTACCCTATATGGCGGTATTTCAAGAAATATTTCTTCACTTTCCCCTTTAATAAACCTATTAAGTAATAAGCCCATAGCCACGTAGACAATTGCTAGAGTTAGAAACACTATTGAAATGTAAAATGCACCATAAGATCCTAGAATACCAAATACCATTGCAGTTTGAGCCATACATGGAACTGCAATTGCCATGAGTGTAGCAGAGATGAATCTCTGCCTTCTCGACTCCATTATTCTTGTTGATAATGCACCTGGAACGTTACAACCAAGACCGAGAAGAACAGTAACAACGCTCTGACCATGCATTCCCAATTTATGAAAAACATTGTCTAAGAGCGTTGCAAGTCTTGGTAAATATCCAGAATCCTCTAAGATTGATAGAACGAAGTAGAAAGCTATAATGTATGGAAGTACGCCAGCAAATGGAACGTAGAGTCCGGTTGTTAGCATTCCTAGAGATTCCATAAAGTCTATATCACCTCCTACCAGTTTTCCCACAAGAATATCGTGAATCAGGCCAGGACCTAGGGACGAGCTTACTGAGAGAACCAGAGGTTTGTACATTTGGAATAATGGATTAAAAACATAATTTATCAAACTTTCTCCAATCAATCGAACTAAGTAAAATGAAAACAAAATAACTCCAAGTGCTATAGGGAGTCCTGTGACAGGTCTTATAGTCATCTCTTCTATTATCTCTCTTATCGTATGTTTCTTGTATTCTATTTTTTGAAGTTGTTTTACTATCTTACCGATCTTGCACCATTTTTCTTTTTCACTCAACTTTTTAACCTTTCTGGGTTTTATCACCCTAATTTTATTTACCAGTTTCTTTATACCTTCACCACTTAGCCCGACAGTAGGAATAACAGGAACCCCAAGAATTTTTTCTAACTTCTCAACGTTAATATGAATTCCTTTATGTGCCGTTTCGTCCCACATGTTTAGTGCTACAACCATCGGTTTTCCTAACTCGAGGAGTTCTAATGTCAGATATAGATTTCTCTCTAAATTCGTTGCATCAACCACATTTATTATTATATTTCCATCCTTGACAATTTTAGCGGCAACCTCCTCCGCCTTGTTCGTTGGTGTAAGTGAATAAGTACCAGGAGCATCAATAATTTCATATCTCTCATTTCCTATTTTCATTCTTCCTTTATAGTAATCTACGGTTGTTCCAGGATAATTCGATGCTATAACATTTGCACCTGTAAGTCTGGAGAATATGACACTTTTACCAACATTCGGATTTCCCATCAGTATAATTTTTTTCATCAGGCCACCTCTACAAAAATCCTTTGAGCCATTCCACGTCCTATAGTAACCTTTGTTCGAGAGACCTCAACTGTCACAGGTCCACCAATTGGTTGAATACTAACAACCCTGAGAGGATGGCCCTCGCGAATCCCTATAATTCTGACCTTCCTTTGAAACATAGGTCCACCTCTCAATTCCACCACCTTTCCTGTTTCACCGGATTTCAAATCAAGAAGAGAAATGATCTTTCCCATAAGGGAACACCAATAGTATTTTTTATATCGGTTTTATAGTATTAATCCGTTTTGGTCCAAAATTCGTTTTATATTGTTTTGATAAAACAATACTTATTAGGTGGAATTATGGTACTTGAAAAGATGAAAAATGGACTCAGAAGAGTGATAGAAAAGATTACAAGCTCAGGTTCCATAAACAAACAGGTAATAGATGAAATTGTAAAAGATTTGCAAAGAACCCTATTAGAATCTGATGTTGATGTAGAGTTAGTTTTTGAATTAAGCGAACGAATAAGAAAAAGGGCACTAGAAGAAAAACCCAAACCCGGTCTTACGGCAAAAGAACATGTAGTTCAAGTTCTTTATGATGAATTAGTTAAAATTCTGGGAGAAGGTAGAGAAGAAATAAAACCTGGAAAAATACTCTTGATTGGTTTGTTTGGATCTGGAAAAACAAGCACAGCAGCTAAACTTGCGCACTTCTATCAAAAAAAAGGATTTAAAGTTGCATTAATTGGTTGTGATACATTCCGTCCCGCTGCACAAGATCAGATAGAGCAACTAGCTAAGTCAATAAATGTACCTTATTACATAAACAAGAATGAAAAGGATTCATCTAAAGTAGCTATGGAAGGTTTAGAGAAATTCAAGAGCTATGATGTATTGATATTTGACTCCTCTGGTAGAGATGCATTAGACGAAGATCTTGCAGATGAATTGAAAAAATTAAAAGATGTCATAAATCCTGATGAGACATTACTTGTTATTCCTGCAGATATTGGCCAAGCCGTTGGAGAGCAGGCAAGAGAGTTTAATGGCCTGGTGAAAATAACTGGAATCATCGTAACAAAACTCGATGCTACAGCAAAGGGTGGTGGTGCATTAACATCTGCAAAAATATCGAATGCCCCCGTTATATTTATAACAACTGGTGAAAAGGTAGATGACTTAGAAATATATGATCCGAAGAGATTTGTAGCCAGACTTATAGGATTCGGGGATTTAGAATCCTTACTTGAAAAGGTTAAGGAAGTGGCAAAGCCTGAAGTAGCCGAAAAAATTATCAAGGAGAATTTTGATCTAAATGATTTTGTTGAACAAATCGAATCCGTTCAAAAGGTCGGTACAATGGATAAAATTTTAGATATGTTAGGTTTATCTATTCCTTTATCAAAAAAGATTTCTCCCGAAGCATTGAATGTACAAGAAGAAAAAATGAAGAAGTGGAAACACATAGTAAATTCGATGACTCCTGAAGAGAGGGGAAACCCAGAAATAATCAATTCTTCGAGAGTAAGGAGAATCACAAAGGGTTCTGGGACCTCAGAAGAGGATGTAAGAGAACTTTTAGCAAGTTATAAGAAAACGAGAAAAATGATGAAAATTTTGAAGCCTGGAAAAATGAAAGATCCTCGTCAGCTAACAAGACTTCTTAAAGGAAGAAAATTATTTTGAAGATAAAACTCTGTCTAAGCATGCCTTGTATTCTGGTGTAAGTTCCCATTGACATCTTCCTTCTATACATCTACATGAGGTGTATTTTAGACACGAATATTCCGGCCTGTACATACAGGTGCTAACAACATTTGATACGGAGATCTTAGGACCGCATACTTCTCCCGAGCAACCGCCCGTAGCGCAGTCACTATCTACATGACACTCAACAGATGTTTCAAGGTTCTTAATCATATATGCAAATAGAAGAATCGATATAAAGAGTATTGCAAGTATCAGATCGTTATTTCTCTTCTTAACCCTTTTTACCATAAAATTTAATTGTATGGAATATAAATAATTATGAATTTTAGATTTTTGCTCATTGTTTTGTTAAGTTTTACACTGGTTGCCAACAACTCTTTATAACATAACAGATGAGGAATTCAAGTATTATTCTGAAACTGATCACTTTTCGATCTTCTCCATTACAGCAGAAAAGGAGACTGCAGAATCTGAAAAAATAACAGAGGTAAATGAAACGACTACTACTATTATTAATGAAAACAAAAAGAAGGGTTTAGATTGGTGGTAGCTCTTAATCGTAATAATAATTGTTGTTGGAATGGTAGTCTGGTTCTTCAGATGGTTTTATTATATATAGAATAAAAAAATGTCTTAGTGGAACGTATGTTTACAGGTAAAATTTATGACAAATGGATGGAGAAGACACAAAAAGAAAAATACATGGACCTGAAGAAGCTTTTACCAACCGTGAAGAACCCGCTGATACTTGATGTTGGTTGTGGTCCTGGCTGGATTAAAAATATCATCAGTGAGAAATACGAACAGTTTCGATATGTTGGTATTGATGTTGACAAAAACTCTTCTGCTGATATAATCGCTAGTGGTAATGCACTACCGGTCAAATCAAATGTTTTTGATGTTGTTTTGTGTATCGATACAACACATCTCCTCGACAATCTCGACGAACTTATTCGCGTTACTAAGACAGGTGGTTACCTTATCGTTTCTCTGTTTTCGCGAAAAGCTCATCTACTAGCAGAGTTCGAAAAGAACAAAAATTTAAAATTGATTTCAAAAGATATTATAGGTAAGCAAGAGAAAGATTTGGTAGAAGTGCTTCAGAAGGTTTGTTAGCAAGTTATTAGCGGGGAAAACCTATCGAATTCGATAATTTGTATTTCCCGCTAATGATTCAAAACTCGAAAAGGGTCCGTGGTCTAGCGGCATGACGTCGCCTTGACGTGGCGAAGATCCCCGGTTCAAATCCGGGCGGACCCATTTGGTGAGTTTAATGGAATGGTATGTGTTTGCGATATTGTCGCTTATTGCTTATACCATTCAAGGATTAATTCTAAAGTATACAGCACGTGAAAAACTTAACGAAGCGTTTGTTACTATATTTTACCTCTCCACAGTTTCCTTTTTGTCTGTACTTTTCATAGCAATGTTCGGAGTGAGTTCGATATCTCTCATCGGAATCGTTGCTGCTGTTGCTAATGGAATCCTTTATTCAATAAACCTTATTGCAAGACTCAGAGCATTGAGAGTTATTCCTGCTTCAATATTTTATCCAATAATAAGATTGAATAATGCAGCAGTTGTAGTTCTTTTGATAATTTTCTTAAAGGAAACTATCACACTTAGAACGGTCTTGGGAATAATCTTTGCAGTCATTTCAATTTATCTTTTGAGTCAAGGTGAAAAAAGTGAAAAGAGAATATGAATATCTGGTTATATCATTCATTGCTGTAACTGTATCAGCCTTTTTAACAAAAGTTGGCGCGATAACAATGGATAAATTTCTATTTATCTTTATTGCGTATGTCACTGGATCATTGTTCACTATTATATTTCTTCCAAGACAAAAGTTGCCAAAGAACATTAAAGAAAAATCGATGAAATTTGGTGCATTAATAGGTATTATAAATTTCGTTGCGTACAGTTTAGCAATGACTGCACTATCAGAAGGTCCGGGTGTAATAATATTTCCATTGATAGGATTAAATGTAGCTTTCATTGTTCTTTTTTCAATTCTTCTTTTCAAAGAAAAACTAAACTGGAAAGGAATCTTAGGGGTTATCTTTGCATTGATAGCCATATGGTTGTTGAGATAGATCATTCGATACCATAAAATTTGTTACGGATACTGTCTTTGATTATTGAAACTATCGACAAAAGTTTAATAAATCTTTTTATTCTCCTCTCTAAAAATTAGAAATATGCCAAAACTCAAACGAGCATTGAACTTATGGGAAGTCACGCTCATTGGTGTCGGGATAATAGTCGGTGCTGGTATTTATGTCCTGATTGGGGAGGCTGCTGGTCTAACTGGAAACAGTGTATGGTTATCGTTCATAATTGCCGCGATCGTTTCTTCCTTTACAGGTCTGAGTTATGCTGAATTGTCGTCCAGATTTCCTAAGGCGGGTGCAGAGTATGTATACATCAAGGAATCGTTTGGTCGAAAGTTTGCCTGGCTCGTTGGCTGGTTAATTATTATTGGTGCTGTGATAAGTGCTGCTGCTGTGTCAATAGGATTTGCAAACTACTTTTCTGCGATGTTCCATACACCTGTGATTCTAACTGCATTGACAGTTCTAATAATATCTTCTTTGATCTTGATAGCTGGAGTGGAAGAATCGGCACTTTTAACAATAATATTTACGTTGATAGAAACTGGTGGTCTTGTTGTAATTGTACTCATCGGTCTACCTCATCTTGGCTCAGTCGATTACTTCCAAATGGCTAACGGAATAAAGGGCGTTCTTGAAGCAAGTGCACTTATTTTCTTTGCCTATATAGGATTTCAGAGCATAACCAGACTTTCAGAAGAAACGAAAAATGCAGAGAAGACCATACCAAAAGCTGTTCTGCTTTCCATAGTGATTACCACAATTCTATATGTTCTTGTCGCGATATCAGCAGTTAGTATCGTTCCTTGGCAGCAACTTGCAAACTCAAAGGCGCCACTTGGTCTAGTTGCGGGTATTGTCTTTGGGGAGAAGAGCTTTTTGATCCTTTCAACAGTTGCATTGTTCTCAACGTTCAACACAATTCTCGCAGTCTTGCTCAGTGCATCTCGATTGGTCTATGGCATAGCGGAGTTTAATGCACTACCAAGAATCTTTCTATCAGTTTTAAGAAAACGAAAAACACCATGGGTCTCTATCATAGCAGTTGTTCTTGCATCTATGGCTTTCACATTAATAGGTGATTTATCTAAGGTTGCAAATCTGACAAACTTTTCAATTTTCGTAACATTCATATCTGTTAATGCAGCGGTCATTTACTTAAGATACAAAAAACCGACAAACAGAGGGTTCAAGGTTCCACTTAACATTGGTAGGTTTCCGTTAATACCCTTCTTCGGAATCCTTTCCTGCTTTCTACTTATTTTAAATGTAGGGCTAGATGTGATTATATGGGGCTCTGTTCTAATTCTAATTGGCCTTGTAATCGATGAATTAATGGAAGTTAAAATTAATAAGAAGTTGAGAATTTGATACATTGATATTTTAAATTTCCCAACTAAGAATCTAATTTAGGTGCGCCGGTAGTCTAGCGGTAGGACCCGAGCTTCCCAAGCAACCTTTCTTTCTAAGAAAGGTTGTATCGAAAAGAAATCGTAACCGGAGAAAGCTCGTGACCCGGGTTCGAAGCAACTTTTCCGAAAAGTTGCATCAAAAGGGAAAGTTGCGAAATTCCCGGTCGGCGCATATTTTTTAAACTTTAACAAATATCTTGAATCTTATGAAAAGATTCATAGACGAGAAATTTCAATCAAAAAACTATGTCCCATCTACATCTGAAGAGGTCGAGTATATAGTAGAGAGAACTAAAGAAATGATGGAAAATAACCTTAGACTGATCAATTGGGCACGGAATTTATACTCGTCTATGAGAAAAGCATCTCTATTAGAAAAAAGGGAAATAAAAAAGATGTCTGGTCTATCACCTGAAGAAATTATGAAAAATTTAGTAGAAAATTATGAACCACCAACATATGGATTCCCTGTATCAGTAATAAGTTTGAATGTTGAGGAACTTAAAGAAATTATGAGAAATCTCGAGTCTTTAGATAAAAATAATGCTTTGAATCATGCATATCTTAGATCCTCTATTTTGTTTAGCCTATTTCAAAGAGAAGTTACAGATGATCAATATTCAGAGAAATATGGTGAATTGTTGAAATACCTGTGAGGTTTCTTTAAATATTTGGAATATAAACTTAACTTATGGAAAAAATCAGAACTTACATCCTTAAAAAAATAAAACCGAATTCTGAAGAAACAAAAAAATTACACGAGTTCATAAGAAATTTACTTTCTGTGGCAAAAATTGCTGCACCTAAATCTCATCCCATAATCGTTGGTTCAACAGGCCGTGACACATGGCTATCAGGCGATCATGATATCGATCTATTTCTTATGTATCCAAAATCCATAAGTAGAGAAGAGTTGGAAAAAAGAGGATTAGATTCTGGAAAGAAAATAACAGAGATGCTAAAGGGTAAGTGGGAATTAAAGTATGCTGAACACCCGTACGTTCACGCTCATATTGGTCAATATGAAGTTGATATTGTTCCATGCTATAAGATAAAGAAAGGTGAAAAAATAAAATCTGCTGTTGATCGATCTCCACTACACACAGAGTATATTATTCAAAAACTTGATCCTGCCTTACGAGATGAAGTAAGATTGTTGAAACAGTTTACAAAGGGAATTGGAATATACGGAAGTGATGCAAAGGTTCAGGGCACAAGTGGTTATACATGCGAATTGTTGATATTGGCATTCGGAAGGTTTGAACGTGTACTGAAAAATGTAGCAAAGTTCAAGCCTGGCAAAATAATAGACATAGAGAGTTACTGGTCTCCATTAGAAAAATTTGAAAAGGAGTTGAAGAAGAAATTTCAAGGACAGTCATTGATACTGATTGATCCTGTTGATAAAAACAGAAATGTAACTGCTGCGCTATCTCCAGAAAACTTTGTTAAGTTTGTAATGAAAGCAAAGGAATTTTTAGATTCACCAGATATAAAATTCTTTTTCCCTGAGAATAAACTGCTGATAAAGCAGCAGTTGAATAATCTCAAGTCCAGAAAGACGAAATTCGTTGCACTGTCATTTAAGAAGCCAGATGTCATCGATGATGTTCTGTATCCACAAATTCAAAAAGCAGTCGAAAGATTATCAAAACTTTTAGAGCATCATGGATTTGATACGATGAGAAAGTACTTTTTCGTTAATGAAAAGAAAGTGCTTATTATTTTTGAGTTAGAGACATGGGTAAAACCCGTTTTTGAAAAAAGAATTGGACCGCCAATATTCGCGCTGAAAAACAGTAAGGATTTCTTGAAGAAATATTCAGATGCTCCTTTTGGACCTTATGTAGATGGTGATAGATGGGTTATTGAAAAAGAACGAGAAGGAAAAAGTGCAACTCATCTTCTTCTGGATTTCTTGAGAGATAAACCAAAGGTTCTGAAAGAAAGGGGAATTCCTAGCCATTTGGCAGACCCGCTGTCGAAATGTGATTTACTCGAGCACGAAGAATTCTGGGATCTTGTTGAGCAGGATAAAAATCTATCGTGCTTTATAAGAGAAAAGTATTTTGAAAGACTGATTATTTAGAGTGATAGAGAACTAAAATTCAAGATCATCGTCTACAATCTTCATACACATCCTTGCTCGAGTAACAATTTCAGAAGCCCTATTAATTTGTGAAAGTGTTGGTCTTAAAGGATCAGCAGGATCAGGCAATTCATATGGCGAATCAAAGAGATATTCCGGATAACGACTAACAGCGTTTTTAAGCACTTCCTGGGCCCACATGTACTTATCTCGATCAATATCACAATCTTCGAGGCTCATAATTAACTTTATCTATAGAATCTTTATAAACTCCTTTATCACTTCAACTCCATTTACCAAATTCTTTATCGAAATATATTCGTTTGCCTTGTGTGCTTGATAAGGAGAGCCAAAGCCCGTTGCTATTACATTTTTACCTTTGAACAAAGAAAGCCCAACAGCACCTTTAATTCTATCTATCCTCGGTTCAACACCAACCTTTTGCATAGATTTTTTCAGTTTGCCCATCAAATCTTTTTTCTTCAGAAGATATGGATCTTGAGAATCTAAAATTTCAATCTTGAAATTCTTTGTCACAGACTTGATGATACTTTTGACATCTCTCAATATTTTTCTTCCATCCTTTCCAGGAGGATATCTTATGTCTATATCAAATTCACAATAATCTGCTACCATATTTACCTTTTCTCCACCTTTTATTTTCCCTATGTTTACGGTTACCGAGCTAAATCCTTTTCCATTAAAACGTCTCTTGAGTTCTCTTATGATCTTTACAGATTGTTCTATTGCGTTCACACCGAGCCATGGAGCAGCTCCATGTGCCTCCTTCCCATAGACTTTAATTCGAAGATGAAGAAGCCCCTTCTGAGCTACAACAATACCGAAGTTTCCAGAGTCTACAATCACTACGTTCTTGGACTTCGGAATACCTTTTTTAATTAGGGCCCTCATTCCATATTTACTACCCGTTTCCTCGTCAGCAACAAACAATATTTCAATGTCTCTATTAGGAACAAAAGACTCTTCTATAAGCTCTCTTATGGCTTCGAGAATAACTGCAACGTTTCCCTTACAATCGCTTGCACCACGTCCGTAGATCCGTCCGTTTTTTACAACACCTTCAAAGGGGTCTACTGACCAACCCTTGCCAGCAGGTACTGTATCTAGATGGGCGATAAGACAAAGACCTGGTACTCGCTCTTCTCCTCGAAATATTCCTAAAACATTGGGTCTGTTTTTTGTAAATTCGTGTATCTTTACATCAAGCCCTATATGTTTCATTCCGTCCACGACGATTTTTGCTACCTTACTTTCGTCACCAGGTGGATTCTCTGACCTCGCTTGAATTAGTCTTTGAAGAATATTAATAACACTATCCTTGTTAACCATGTAGTTTACTTATCTACACTTGTTTAAATTGGTTGCATGAAAATAAACCTTTAAATATTATAATTTACTATTATTAAGTAACTACATATAGGGTGAGAATATGGACAATTTGGATTATAAAAAACTTGCCGAAGAATTGGGAACAAAGGAAGGATGTATTAAAGTTTATAAAGACGCGATGAAGAAGGGTAATAGAGATCTAGCAATTTCTGTTGCATATATATTTACAGATCTCTATTATGACGGTGGATCTATTAATGACGAACTTCCAGGAATAGAAGAATTGTACAAAAATATCCTTTCAGATCTTCTAAGCAGTAAGGAATTGATCCACGAGAAAGAATTCTTTGGTGTAACTGCTATGCTCTTAGAGATTGCTGAGAGGACTGATATTTACGAGAAGGTCGATACAAAAGAAATTAGAAAATATTTGAAGAATGTCTTTGAAGATTCCGTAAAGGATTTAAAAAGACTTGTAGAAGATGGAGATTACTATAATGCTTTAAAAGAGATGGACGTCCCAGAGACTTATGTGAACCATTTTGGAACTTCTAAGGATAAGAGGAAATGGGAAGAAACAAAGTTAGAAATATTTAGAAGTATTGGAAAATAATACCAAAAATATTTAATTTTTTAACTACTAATTAATAGTGATTTATATGAAGATAAAAGAAGTATACAAAACAATAAAGGAAGAAGGATGGGATAATGCTTATTTGAAATATACCGAAGGTATACCTGAGAAAAAAAGGATCATTTTGGATGCAATAGTATCTGGAATTGAAATTCTTCCATCAATCTATGGATTAGAAAGAACACTGGGAGAGATAGCAAAAGATAGAGCAGCTGAATACTTAGTAGACCTATCTTCAGAAGGTAGAATAAGTGAATCATATAAAGAAGAAGCAAAGGCTATTTTTGCAGCAACATTAACGGGCTATACGTCTCTTTTTACTCTAATCCCTACACTAGCTTCATCAGCATTCGAGCTTGGTAGAGCAACCTACAGAGTATTCAACGAGAAGGTTAGAAGAAAGTAGTAATATTTAAATTTTCTCTCTAATTTTTTTTCATGAAGCCTGTTAAAGACCTGGAAATGAAGAAAGAAATGATGATTAAGGAACTTGTAGAGCAGATGTACGAAGGTGGTGGATTTTCTGCAAAATGGATAAAAGAGGCGAGAGACGTCTTCAAAGAAATGTTAGAGAATAAAGAATGTGTAAAATTTTTATCGTTCCCTGCTTGTATAATCGCGACAGGTCTACGTGGTGTGATTAAAGACATAGTAAAAAACAAGATGATTGATGCTATTATAACTACCTGTGGAACGCTAGATCATGACTTGGCAAGAATCTGGAAGGATTATTATCATGGTACGTTTAGTGCAGATGATATCGAACTTCATAAAAAGGGTGTTAATCGTCTTGGTAACATTTTCGTACCTAATGAATCCTATGGTTTAATTCTCGAAAAGAAACTACAACCTATTTTTGAGAAGATTTATAATAGTGGTAAGAAAGATGTTTCTTCTCGGGAATTGATATGGGCAGTTGGTGAAGCGATTGCTGACGAGCCGAACGCCGAAAGCTCTATCATTTACTGGGCATGGAAAAATAAGATCCCAATCTTTGTTCCAGGAATTACAGATGGCTCTTTCGGTTCGCAACTATGGATGTTCTGGCAAGATCATAAGGATTTCATTATAAACACTCTCAAGGATGAACAAGAGTTGTCAGATATTGTTTTCACAGCAAAGAGAACTGGTGCTTTAATGATCGGTGGTGGTATTTCTAAACACCATACAATCTGGTGGAATCAATTCAAGGATGGTCTGGACTATGCGATTTACATTACCACTGCTGTAGAATGGGATGGCTCATTGTCTGGAGCGAGGATCCGTGAAGCGATTAGCTGGGGTAAGGTTAACGAGAGAGCAAGGAGAATCTTTATCCCGGGAGATGCCACGTTGATATTACCGTTAATTATGGGAAGTTTGTAAAGGTTTTTCGATACTTCCTTCAATATAACTATAAATTTTTATATATTTACATTTATCAATATATCAATATGAAAGAATTACTAAAGATATTCAAGGCATTAAGTGATGAAACAAGACTGAAAATAGTTGAATCTCTTCTTAAGGGAGAAAAATGTGTCTGTGAAATTGTTCCGATTACAGGGAGAGCTCAATCAACGGTTTCAATTCAGTTGGCAAAGCTTGAAAATTTAGGAATTATTGAATCAAGAAGGGAAGGAAGAAAGGTATTTTATAGACTAACGAACAATAAAGTTAGGGAAATATTGAGAATAGTAAATAATAAAACTAGAGAGAAGATAAAAAGATCTAAATATAGGAGGTGAACATTATGTTAAGGGATTTGGAATGTAAATGTCAGATTATTAAGAACTTCACACCATCTTGGTTTGCAAGTGTTATGGGAACGGGAATACTGGCCATAACGAGCTTATTTTACTCTCAATATATTCCTTTTCTGAAAAATCTAGCCCATATCTTGTTTTACTTTAATGTTATTCTATTTTTTGCTTTATTAGTTCCATGGATCCTTAGATGGATACTCTTCAGAAAGGATGCACTAAAGGATTTGGAGCATCCAATAATTTCAAATTTTTATCCCACAATGTCTGTGGGTATGCTTGTTTTGGCGGCAGATTTTATTGTAATCGGTAAAAACTTTGGAATAGCAGAAATATTTTGGTTTATAGGAGCATTTCTCACGATATTTTTTAGTATTCTAACACCATATATAATGTTCAAAGGTAAACACGTTAAAATTGATCACATAAATCCGGCATGGTTTATTCCACCAGTCGGGCTGATTGTGATTCCTATTGCAGGAAGTTTAATCATTCCACACTTTTCAGGAATTACACAAGAGTTTATTATATTTCTTAACTATTTTGGATGGGGATCTGGTTTTTTCATCTACCTCGCTCTATTGGCTATAGCAATGTATCGTTTTATCCTTCATCATCCTTTACCAAACACCCTTTCTCCAACCATATGGATAAACCTTGGACCCATTGGGGCTGGAACTGTTGCATTGGTCAACCTCATCAAAAACTCGCCCTTCATAACTATGCATGAACCTTTCTTTATATTTGGATTTCTATTCTGGGGGTTTGGTATATGGTGGATTATAATGGCTATTGCGATGACCCTTCATTACATAAAAAGATTAAAACTTCCCTATGCAATGTCTTGGTGGGCTTTTACATTTCCTCTTGGGGCATATGTAGCTGCAAGCCATACAATATCCTCAATATTTAAAATTCAACTAATAGATTACATTGGTTTTGCTTTATACTGGCTTTTAGTTATTTTCTGGCTGATCACTTTTGTAAAAACTTTTATACGTGCATATCATGGAACACTGTTTAAGAATTGATGAATAGGAATTCGGCATCACTTTGCTCAGTTGTTTAACGTATCTCAAAATCCTAGCAGAATTAATTCAGTATCTTAAAAAGATTAATAGGCATGACATTTACATCTAAAACCTTAAAAACTCTCCTACTAAAATCATTAAACATGGTAGACATTGTTAAAGTCCTTAAAGAAATGAAGCCAGAAATCGATGTATTGATAGAGAAATATATACCGAGAAGGTTTGATGAATCAACAATTGAATTCATTGCTGGAAAACCACGGTACAAATATCATGTTGAGTCATTGCAAAAAGCCATAGCAGATCCCATATGGGAATTCTTGGATCGTGGAGGTAAAAGATGGAGACCAGCATTGTTCCTTCTGATTGTCGAAGCGCTGGGTGGTGATAGAGAAAAGTTAAAGGACTTCTGTATAGTTCCTGAGCTTGTTCACAATGGAACGCTTCTTATAGACGACGTTGAAGACAATTCGGACTTTCGAAGAGGTAAACCATGTTCTCATAAGATCTTTGGTATGGACATCGCTCTAAACGCAAGTAACGCCTTATACTACCTCCCACTAATCGTTTTCATCAAGAAACAAAACGAACTCGAAGCAGAAACACTTGTTGAAGCTTACGAAACCTATGTACAAGAGATGATTCGTATTTCTTTTGGTCAAGCAATGGACATTGCATGGCATCGTGGTATTGCTGGGGCTGATGAGATTGATGAAGGAGAATACTTACAGATGTGTGCTTACAAAACTGGGACGTTGGCAAGGATGGCTGCAAAGCTTGCTGCCGTTCTTTGTGGAGCTAAAAAGGAAGAAGTAGAAAAAATAGGAAAGTTTGCTGAAACGATTGGGGTCGCATTCCAGATTCAAGACGATATACTTAATCTTATCGGAGAGGAAAAATATGGAAAGGAAATTGGTGGTGATATCAGTGAAGGTAAGAGAACATTAATGGTGATTCATACTCTACAAAATGCAAGTGAAGAGGATAAAAGACGGCTAATAGAAATCTTAAACATGCATACTAAGGATCAGGCATTGATCAACGAAGCAATTGACATCATGAAGAGATATGGTGCAATTGGGTATGCAAAGAAACGAGCGAAAGAAATAATGGAAGAAGCTTGGCAAGATGTTGAGCCAATTCTCAAAGAAGGTGAAGCAAAAGAGAAACTACGAGCATTTGCAGAGTTTTTGATTAATAGGGAATACTGAAAATCATTAGCAGCACGCAACAAACCCTTCTCTATTCATTGATTTTAGTTTTTCTACCTAATGATTATGGACCGGCTGGGATTTGAACCCAGGATCTCCGCCTTGCAAGGGCGGCGTCTTTCCGCTCGACTACCGGCCCACTAGATATAAGTGTATTTGAAGGAAAAGGTTATTAAATTTTCTTGATGGGGCCGCCGAGATTTGAACTCGGGTCGCCGGCTATTTCTGAAGGGACAGACACTTATCATTTTCTACTTTGACAAAATGATCGTTGTGAGCTTACAAGGGAAGGGTTGAAGGAAGGGAAACCGTAGGTGTCCCTTCTCCCGAAGCCGGAATCCTAGACCAAACTAGACTACGGCCCCTTATTTTTATAGAAATTATTCAATCTTTAAATTTTCTGATTATGAATATATCTCCTTTTTCATCAAATGCTCCTAGTCCTACTGTGTCTAGGGCTTCGATAACCTTTTTGTCTTTGAAAATATTCTTTACATTAAATACTCCTGAATCACATGCAAGTACTATTATTACGTTTCCTTTTGGATTTACCTGACGTTTTACCTGATCTCTATCACACATGGGAGCAAACAAAAATTCATCTACGACATTGAACCCATTATCTGCTAAATTCTTTTTCAGCTCTTCAAGCCCTATCTTTCCACCAGTTCCACAAAGCCTTGCACATTCATTACAAGAAATTATTGAAATTTTGTCATCTTCTTTTAACTGTGATTTTATCACTCCAAATGGCTTCATTTCAGTTACAATCATAATTTACTTTTTTTCAGGTTTCTTATAAAGTTTTTTGACTTCTATATCTAAGACTCCATTCTTGAATGTGTAACTTAGAGTTTCATTGTCTATTTCCTTTTCTAGTTTAATTACATCCTTGTAATTTTTCCCTCCGTCTATGTAGATAGTATTTTTTTCTGCTTTGACCACCGGTTCTTGATTTAGATATGGGAGCTGGAATGTAAATGCATATTTTTCATCATCTTCATATGAATCAAAATTGAAATTTCTATTCTTTTCTGTACCACCATATGCCTGAAGCTTTACTACACCAAATGGATCCATTGAAAAGATTCTATAATTTGGGATTCCACCAAAATACTCTTCGAATGCTTTCTCAAGCTCACTTGTATCACCTAATACCATGGCCTTTTCTATTTTGTCAATTAATTCCATTAGCTTTCTTATTTCATCGAATGAATCATACTCCATTTTTCTCACAAGCCCTGGCCGGGATTTGAACCCGGGGCCTCTACCTTACCAAGGTAGCGCTCCACCAACTGAGCTACCAGGGCATAATCTGAATATAGATGATAAAAATTTATTAGAATTTGTATTATTTCTCAACAGCTAATTTAATATCCTCCTTAAGGATCGTGAGACGATTAGCATGCCTAGCCAAACGAATGGCTGAAATAGCTATAGACTCTGCCCTTTCATTTATATAATCTCTCAGTTCTTCAACTGCATTATGAGAAATTCTTTTTATTCCTGCCTTCTTTGCTATCTTCTCGAAAGCGTATAATGGAAGCCCCATACTTTTCTTATTTTTCTACCTCTATAAAAGATTATTTTCTTCTATCAAAAAATATATTTTATTAAATATTTTTTTAATAATAGAAATCTTTAAATATCATCATCACGAATGATATTAATGCAATTTTGGTGAAAAATCTTCACTAAATAGAAGTAAAAATGAGTTGTTTATTATGGCACGAAAAAAATCTTCAAAAAAGACGAAATCAATGAAAAAAACCTCTATAGTTAAAGAGGATACTCAAACTCAAAAGCCTGTATTCAGATGTCCCGAATGTGGTTCTACTGAATTTTATGAAGATCCTGTTAAAGGAGAACTCGTTTGTGCAAAATGCGGTACCGTTATTGAAGAAGGTATCATAGATCGAACGCAAGACTGGAGAGCTTTTGATCATGATCAACAATCAAGAAGATCAAGAACAGGGGCACCACTAACATCAAAGAGACATGATAAAGGATTAACAACAGAAATAGGTAAAGGTGTAACGGAATTATTTAAGGTTCCTGTGAAGAAAAGGGGTCAATTCTTCCGATTGAGAAAATGGCAAAAAAGATTAATGACTTCAAAAGATAGAAACTTATCATTTGCATTAGGTGAACTGGAAAGATTAGTATCGTTTCTAGGTTTGCCAAAGACCTTACATGAAGAAGCAGCTGAGCTATATGAGAAAGCATTAACCAAAGGATTAGTACGCGGTCGTTCCATCGAGTCAATCATAGCTGCAATAGTTTATGCTCTTGCTAGGGAATATAAGAGTCCAAGGACTCTCGCTGAAATCTCTCAAGCATCTGGGATTTCAAAAAGAGAACTTGGAAGAACTTACAGATACATTTCAAGAAAACTCGGTATAAGAATACTACCAGCTACTGCTGAATCTTACATACCAAGATTTTCATCCATGCTCAAGCTCAAAGACAAAACCGAAGTAAGAGCAATAAAGATATTGAAAGAAGCTATGAAAAAGGATGTAATTTCTGGAAAAGGTCCATGTGGTTGTGCAGCAGCTGCAATTTACATCGCAAGTGTTCTAGAGGGTGAAAGAAAGACACAAAGAGAAATTGCTGACACGGTTGGCGTAACAGAGGTAACGATCAGAAATCGTTACAAAGAAATTGCTCAGGCATTGGAAATTGAAGAGGAAGTTGAAAGAAAAGCAAAGGAACTTGAAGAACAGGAAAGCAAGGCAAAGAGAAAGAAGAAAAAGTAGAACTAAAAAGATTTTTCTTTATAATTATTTATTATGATAGAGAAAGTAATAAAATGACTATTTCATAAAATTAAGTAAATTTTCTTTTTTCTTCACCTTCCTCAGTGCTTCGATGTCTCTTTTCAAGACATCCCTCATTTCTGGATTGTAAACTACAACAGCCGGGTGATATAACGGTAAGACAAAACGTACAAAGTCATGATTTATCTCATAGATTCTTCCGTGGATACGACTTATCTTGTCTTCGGGGATTCCAAACTTTTCAAATAACCATTTCATTGAATGTCTGCCTAGCGTGACAATAATTTTTGGCTTTATTATTTCAATTTGCTTTTCCAAATAAGGTGAACATGCTTTGATCTCTTCGGGTAATGGATCCCTGTTGCCAGGAGGTCTACATTTCACGACATTTGTTATGTAAACTTCACTCCTTTTAAGACCAATATCTTCAAGAAGTTCATCTAAAACCTTTCCCGCGGTCCCAACAAACGGTCTGCCTTTTAGATCTTCAAATCGGCCAGGAGCTTCACCAATAAACATTATATCTGCTTTTTGATTTCCCTCTCCAGAAACGGGGTTTGTCCTCGTTTTCCAAAGAGGGCATCTCCGACAATTTCTGATCTCTTCTTCTATCTTTGATAGTTCCATGCAAATTATTTGGTTTTTTAGTTTAAGAAATTTAAGTTATACTCATTGTTAAAAAATTAATAGAATAACAATGTAGAAAACGGATATACCAGACCCTATGAATATAAATATAAGAGAAAGATTATTAAAAGAACTGGAAGGAAAAGAAAAATATTACCTGTTTGTCACACCTCTTCATAGACCAAGATTTAGAAGAAGGTTTTAACCTGACCTAAGAAAAGATTTTCTGTGGTTCCTTTTTCCTCTTATCTCTTTAACAATCTTACCGTCCCCCAACTTTATAATTCTATCCGCCCGCTTTGCTAAGTCAAGGTCATGAGTTACTATAACAAGAGTTGTGCCTTTCTTCTTATTAATCTTTTCTAACAGTTCAATGATCATTTTTCCTGTTTTTGAATCAAGATTTCCGGTAGGTTCATCTGCCAAAATAATCTTCGGGTCGTTTGCCAAAGCCCTTGCAATGGCAACACGTTGCCTCTCACCACCAGAAAGTTCGAGTGGTCTATGATGCAAACGCTTTTCGAGTCCAACAAGTTTTAACAATTGCTTTGCCTTTTTGATTCTTTCGTTTCGCGGAACCCCCTGAAATATCATAGGTAAAGTAACATTTTCTAAGGTCGTTAAAGTTGTAATCAGATTAAAGGTTTGAAAAATGAATCCTATTGTTTTGCCTCTCAACTTTGCTAATTCTTTTTCATTCATTTTAGTAACATCTTTACCAATTAGCTTTACCTTACCGCTCGTTGGCAAATCTAAACAACCTGTTATACTTAGGCACGTACTCTTTCCAGAACCAGATTTACCAACAATAGCAAGAAATTCGCCCTTATAGATTTTCAAATCAATGTCACGAAGCGCAGGCACATCTACTTTTCCCAACTTATACACTTTCGTTACATTTCTCAATTCTATGATAGGTTTACTCATACCTCAACGCCTCAGCAGGTTGTAACTTTGCGGCACGTCTGGCTGGAGCAAAACCAGCAATAGTACCAACAAAAAATGAAAATAAAAGTGCGCCAACAATTAACACCGGATTCACATATGCTTTAAGCATTGGCAGATTTACGCTAGCAGCATAAATTTCAACAATTTTTGCTAATCCAACTCCTATTATACATCCAATAGCACCGCCACTCAAACCAATTAATCCTGCTTCAATAAGAAAGATGAGCATAATATCTCTGTTGCTTGCACCAATGGCCTTCATAATTCCGATTTCTCTTGTTCTTTCCAGGGCTGCAGTGTACTGTGTATTCATTATTCCGACCCCACCGACGAGAAGAGATATGGCTGCAATTCCAATTAACATTATTTGAAACATTCCTAAAACCGTTTGAATTCTTTCTAAAAGCTGACGAGATGTTTCGACACTAAAACTCTCTTCACCTTCTTTCTCTCCCTTCACTTTTCTTAACTTTTCTTTTATCTCTTCTGCTACCTTATCCACATCTGCACCTTTTTTGACCTCAACTAGAATCATCGAAACCTCATCCTCGGCATCAAAGAGCTCTCTTGCCCGATCTATGCTTATAACAGCACTTGTATCATCCATTCGATTTCCTATTTTATCCAGAATGCCAACGACTTTAAATTTTTTATATTCGATTTCTATTTCATCTCCCGGTCTTATATTCTTGTCAAAAAAATCATGAGCAAGATCATAACCAATTACCGCTTCTGCCTTTGTTTCAGATGTAAGATCTCGGCCTTTTATTATTTCAAATTGTTGCATCGTTTCTATAATTTCTTTTGTTTCGTCTATCGGAATCCCTGTTACAAATATGTACTTTGTCTCGCCGTTAAATGTAAGTTTAGCACTATTGGATAAAATTCCTGCTGCCATATCTACACCCCGAATTTTCTTTATTTTATCTACATCTTCTTCTGTGAGAGGTTTTGAAGCAAAACCCGTGGAAAAGAAACCCATTTGGTTACCACTGCCAGACATTACAATAATTTTGTCTGCTCCCATCTTTTCGAATTGTTCTTCAATAGCGACATTCATACCTTGACCGAGCGATATAAGAGAAACAACAGCAGCTATGCCTATAAATATACCTATTATAGTTAGCATGGAACGTAATCTGCGATGTGTAAGATTTGTTATCACAAGTTTTATGTAGTCTGTTAACATGAGGAATCACCTATTTCTTTTAATATATAATAGGTAAGAATAGAAAATTAAATAACCAACTGTTACTATGATTAAGAGAACGGTAAAATAAAATATTTCCCCGCTTTTTGTAAAGTAGTTAATAAACAAGGTAATAATAAGAAGAAGTGATGTGAATTTGAATAATTTTTCACCTTGCTTATGTGTCTTCTTCCATACGTAATCGCTACTAAGCGTCCATGGAGTTCTAATGCCGATGAACCAATTTCTCCTTGTGTATTTACAAAGTTCTCCGCACGCATAAAGAATTATCGAAACCACGGGAATAACAAAATAATGAGCTTGCCTAACTACGTAAAGATTTGCATAGATAACAAAAGCTGTGACGTAAAACATAAATCCAAGTGTTAGAACACAAAACTTTTCATAAGCGCCCTGGAATTTTTTTACATTCTTTTTTAGTGGATCAATACGAGGTATTAATAAGAAAAGTAGCCACAAACCAAGTGAAAACAAAGGAAATGAAAATAACCAAATCCTACTTACGTAGCGGTCTGGTCCTTCAATATTCCAGTGGATAGTGATTCTCTCCGAGAGTAAAGGATAATAATAAATAGTTAGAATGAATGATAACGCAACAATTGCTACGCCGATTACCCTCCATTTCATTTTCTCCTCCACTTTTTGTAAGCTAAGTAACCAACAATTATTACTACGATTATAAGAATGTATATAAGAGAACTAGACTCTCGAACATTCATTTTTGCAATTTCACTTGGACTGTAAAGGCGAAGTTCAATCACTCTGCTCTCGGTGTAAACATTATTATTCTCGTCTAAATATTCTAGAGTTACAGGAATCTCGAGCTTACCATTTCCACCAACAGCCCATAACTTGATTTCGAAAGTTTCATAATCATCTGAATCAAGAGAACCAATGTAAAATTCATTGGAAGGTGAAAGGAGTTTGAAGTCATTGGTCTGGTTTACAATAACCGTCAAAAACTTCACATCAATTAAGCCCTTGTTTGCAATGTCAACAATTACTGTACCAGAATCTCCCTGCTTTAGCACATCAGAACTTTCCACGCCAAGCTCGAGCCTTGGTTCAGATCCTACAACAACAGTTACATAGTAACTTTTTTCGTAACTATTTCCCAAGTAATCAGAATAACTAATAGAAACGGGTAGTTTGTAAATTCCACAAGAGGCATCTGGTTCGACAATCAGATTGAATGTGACATCGATCGAATCACCATTCCCTAATATCTTTATCGCCTTTTCATCTGTTCCATCAACCGGAGAAAGAGGAACAGACGAGAGGTCAAGTTTCACAATAATGTTTCTAAGGTCAGAATCGGCTAGGTTTTTTAGTGTAAGTGTGAGCTTACCTACCTTCCCAGGTTCGACTTTACTCGGCGTTGTTTTAGCGTTTTCTATTGAAATGATAGAATCCGAGGTTTGAACATAAATATCAAAGGTTTTTTCAATCCAAACGTTCCCACCAATCGAATATCTTAATTTGAGTTCGTTCCATCCTTCAACTGCATCAGGAGAAACGCGAAGTTTGTAATCAAAGTTTACATTATCTACAGCATCTATTTTTCCAAAATATCTTGTAGTATTTTCGCTCTCATCCAAAGAGAATGGAAACTCAGGCACAATCTCAAATGTCACTTGCTCTGCATCTTTCAGACCCGTGTTTTCAACATTGAAGTAAACATGTAAGTATTGACCCAGTGCTGCTGGGTATGGTTCATATTTTAGGATTTGAATTTGAAGGTTGGCCCTATCAGAATAGTTTACTGCATTTGATATTGAAATTATTATCAGAAATACCGAAAATAGTAACTTAAAACGATTCATAGATATAAATTACTTGATAAGTTATTTAAATACTTTAAATTACTCTGTAATAGTTGTTACGATTGGCTTCTTCATTACAATAATTGTATGCTCGAATTAACTCATCTTACAGTTTTCAACATCTTTCAAAACCTTTCGTAACTCTTCCAATTCTTTTGGTTTCCTTTCTATGCTCGGTAAAATTGGTATAAATTTTTTCAACCGATCATCATCTTTAAATATCAAGACGAGAATACGTATTACTTTTTCGCTCACGTTATCGATATCATCAATCCTAATTCTGAAAGTTGAATGACAGTAGAAGATCGTAAACTTACCTTTTCAGGTAGGTCGAGTCCACGAACAAGCGTCCTATAATAGTAAGCTTTTCCGACTAAGTAATCGAGCTCTCCTTTTTCAAACAGTTCATATGTTATACTCATTGTCAAAAAATTAATAGAATAACAATGTAGAAAAACTTATGTCATTTAAAGAAAATATAAAAAGACTATACATCTTCAATTTTGTTGCTTCATTCTGCTTAATTTGTGCAGTCATTGTACCATTTTACACAGAATGGGGTCACTTAAATTTCACGCAAATTATGATACTTCAATCATGGTTCATGTTTTGGACATTTGTACTTCAAATACCTACCGGAGCCCTGGCTGACAAACTAGGTAGAAAGAAAGTTTTAGTCCTTGGTCTATTATCCGGTATTTTGGCAAATATAATTTATGTTACAATTCCAAACTTCTTGGTCTTTATGATAGCTGAATTTTTCTTTGGATTGTCTGCTTCTTTGTTTACCGGATCGGAAGATGCGCTTCTTTATGATACGTTAAAGGCTACTGGAATGATTCACAGATCTAAATCCATTCTCGGCAGATTCGCAAGTTTTGGTCTTCTTAGTTTAGCTTTAGGATCTTTAACAAGTGGTATATTAGTCAAGTTCATTGGATTGAGATTATTAATGCTATTTTCAGCTGTGCCTTACGTCCTCTCACTCTTTATATTAATTACTATAAAAGAGCCTCCAATCTACAGGAGAGAGATTATAAAAATTAAATCTATCATAAAAAATACTACGAAACTTCTTAGAGGGATTTACCCGCTAAAAATTATAGCAGTAGATTTCATAATCATATCAATAGTCTCATACTTCCTTTGGTGGTTATATCAGCCCCTACTTCAAAACATAAACATTGACTTGAAGTACTTTGGAATAGCATTGTTTAGCATTTCGATTATTGAAATTATCCTGATGTTAAATTATGAAAGACTTGAAAAGATATTGGGCTCAAAAAAATCCCTAACGGTAATGACGTCTGCATTAACAGGATTGTTTGCAATCCTCTCAATAGGTTCTGCCTTTGTTGGACTAAGACTATTTGCGTTCGTATTCATAACTTTAGCTGCAGGTATAGGTCTGGGCCGGAGACCGTTGATGATAAATTACTTAAATAAGTATATTCCACCGGAGATAAGAGCAACAGCTCTCTCGACTTTTGGAATGATTAGAACTTTAAGTCTGATGATACTAAATCCGGTCATAGGTTGGTTAGCAGATTGGTCTATAGAATTAACTATTCTTGCTATAGGTATCATTGCAGTAATATTCTCAATTCTATCAAGAATTGAAGAAAAACACCTTTTAGATTGATTCAGCTTTTTTAAATAAAATCTTCGGTTTCTTTACCTTGTGATTCTCATCAAGAAGAATATTTCCAACATTTTTCCACTTTAGCTCTTTGTCACTTAAATTAAGTAATCTCCATATTTCTTTTACCGAGAATGGAATAAACGGATAGAGAAGAATTGATATGTTTGCTATAGCGTTTGCACAGATAAATAGGCAATCTTTATCTCCTGTCTTCCAAGGTTCTTTTTCTTGAAAATAAGCATTACAAAATTTAGAAAAGTTCATAATCTCCTTTAATGCTTGATTAAATTTAAGTTCTATCATTAATTTGTAAACTCTTTCTTTTAGTTTTTGGATATTTTCAATTACAAGACTATCTACTTCATTTGGTTTTGGTATTTTACCATCAAAATTCTTCCATATGAAACTCAGAACCCTAAACACAAAATTACCAAAATTTGCAATCAGCTCGTTATTTATTCTATCTTCAAATTCCTCCCAATCAAAATTTATATCCTTTTGAGAGTATGGAGTCAAGCCGGAGAGATAATATCTCAGATAATCTGCAGGGTACTTCTCTAAAAATTCTTTTATGCTAATATACCAATTTCTACTTTTTGATAATTTTTTACCTTCTAAGAGAAAGTACCCTCTTGTTGGTATATAGTCTGGTAGTTTAAACGTTCCTTCAGCTATTCTCATTGCTGGTAAAAATATGTAGTGATGATAAACTATGTCTTTTCCTATAAAATGATATATCTTCGATGAATTCCAAAACTCAACCGGATCGATTCCTTTTTTCTTCAAATATTCCATTATAAAAGAGATATAACCGAGATGATTATCGAACCATCCATAAAGTACCTTTCCTTTTGCTTCTTTCAATGGAACTGGAACTCCCCACTCTATATCTCGAGTTATATCCCAATCTTTCAGACCTTCTTTAATCCATGACAACACGTAGTTTTTTACATCATCCTGTAGATTTTCATTTTCTTCAAGCCACTTTTTCAGCTCATTAGTAAATTCAGATAACTTAAAAAAGTAGTGAGCACTTTTTCTAATTACTGGTTTTGCCCCACAGATAGCACAATATGGATCAATCAGTTCTAATTGTGAATAAGTTCGACCACAAACCTCACAACTATCTCCATATTGGTCTTTAGCTCCACAATACGGACAGGTCCCTTTAACATATCTGTCCGGTAGGAATTTCTTATCATTCTCACAGTAATACTGTTCTATTTCTTTCTTGTATATCAAATTTTTCTCCCATAAAACTTTGAAGAAATGTTGAACAAGTTCCCTATGACTCTTAGAATGTGTATGACCAAAAACATCAAAGTCTATTCCAACGCCTCTCAAGTCCTTTTCATCTCTCTCCCACCAAATCTTAACAAACTCTTCTGGGGTCATTCCTCTTTTTTCGGCATTCAAAACAACAGGAACTCCATAGTCATCTGTACCACATACATATATGACTTCATTATCAAGAATTCTTTGAAATTTTACAAATATATCCGCAGGTAAGTAAGTTGATGCAATATGACCTAGATGAAGCTCACCATTACTATAAGGTAAAGCTGCAGTAACTATTATTCTTTCCTTCTCCATAAGTTTCTATTCGGTGAGAAATTTAAAAACGATTTCTACTCTATGAATTTTTTCAACCCATTCCCATTGATTGTACTATCTCTAAGTGTAAATTCACCACTTCTAAATCTTTTCATTACCGATTCAATTTTTGCATCTTCTAATTTAAACTTCTTAAGATCTTTCACGGGGCATGAAATCAAGTATGTTTTATAGTGAATAGAATAAGGAATTCGTACGATTCCATTAATTCGATTTATTGCATAATCTATTTTAACACTACTCGGTACTTTTACCTGTTTACTAATTTCTTTTATAAATTCTCGTGCTCGCTCAAATTCAATCGGTTTAGAAGGTTTGATCCAAATATGAAATCCGCGAGAACCTGAAAATTTTGTAGCAAAGTTTATTTTTTCATCCTTCAAAATCTTTTCTATTTCTATTGTGACCTTCTTAGTTTTTTCTAGCTCACCATCAATGTCAAAAACAATCCAGCTTGCTCTATTACTACCAATTTCATTTAGATATGCACCAAAATCGAGACCGTGCATATTTATCCAGAAGAAAAGTTCTTTTTTGTCTCTTATTTGAATTAATTTGCCTTTGAATTTCCTTCGAAAAATTACCTGCGCTGTAAATATCTGACGGACAGCAACGTATCGATTAGACAAAAATTTCAGTATCTCATTAGAGACAACTTTGTAATATTTCTTTGCTTTCCAAACAAGTAAGTATGTAGGATTTAACTTTTCTTCATCAATCTCATTGTACCTCTTCTCCCATTCTTTCCTTCCCTTTTCAGTAGCACGATATGTATCATTTTTCCATTCAACAAATCCTTCTTTTACTATCCTATCAAGTATATTCCTAAGCTCCTCTTCAGTAACTTTTCCGTAATCTCTCTGCAATTTTTCAAGAATATGTTTGAACGTAACAAACTTCGTTTCCCTCTTCATTGAAAGCATGAGAAGAATGTGATCCTCGATTGTTGGCTCACGCATAGTCCTCGCCTATTACCTGGCGAATCTTTTTTGCAAGCTCTTTACCTATTCCCCTTACCTTTCTCAGCTCCTTTTCAGATGCTGTAAACACAAACTCAGGACATTTGAAGTACTCCAGCAGTGCTTTTGCTTTAACAGTATCAACACCAGGAAGACCAGCAATTAAATATTCCTGCAACTCCTTTATTGTTTTAGGCTTTTTCTCTATTCTCAGGCGTATGCTTCTTTTTTCCTTGAACTGCTCTCGCTTTGCTAAGAGAATTATGTATTCAGCAGTTTCCCTTGGTGTTTTAGTCCATATCAAAGGCATGGAAAAGTCAACAGCAACTGCTGCTAACGCACCTCTGATTGCGTTTGGATTCACATTTTCATTAGAATAAAGACCATTTCCCTCCACTACCAAGATAGGTGCCTCAAAGTTATCTTTTAGATTTTTCAACTGCTCAAATAGTCTCCCATCGATTATTGATGTTACGAAGTCTTTGGTAGTTTTTCTCTCAACAGCTACACGATCTGATAAAATATAATCTCCTACTTCAAGCATTTTCTTTTCTAGCTCACACTTCTCTTTTAGAAAATTTACAACTAACGATTTCTCTTCTCGAGAATCGAAAACAATCTTAGGTCTCTGCTCCATATAGAATAGTTAAGATTATTACACTTTAAATTCATGCGGGGGGCCGGACTCGAACCGGCGAACCCACTAAGGGAGTAGGTTCCTCCCTTAATTTCAACTCGTCTTGAGCTTCGTCGTCATGAGCCCAAACGGCTTCCGAGCTCAATGACTCTACCGCCTTTGACCGCTTGGCTACCCCCGCTCACTAATGGATATTATGGTTCATCTTTTTATCCTTTATTCGGAAGAGTTATTATATATGTATAAATTTGCTCATATAGCTGATTGTCATTTAGGGGCATTTAGAGACCAAACGCTTCGAAAACTTAATCTTGATGCATTCAAGTTAGCCATGGATAAATGTATAGAAGAAAATGTGGACTTTATAATAATAGCTGGAGATTTGTTTGATATACATTTACCTGATACAAAGGTTCTTGACGAAGCTGCAAGAAAGATGAGAGAAGTGAAACAAAAAGGAATAAACATTTATGTTCTTTATGGATCCCACGATTATTCTCCAACCCAGACATCCATGATAGACGTCTTAGCAAGCGCGGGACTTTTTGAGAAAATTGGGACCAAATTTATAACAGATGAAAAGACTAGAGCAAAAATAGTTGGAATTAAGGCAAGAACGATGGGTCTCGAGAGAAAGGAATATGAGACATTAGACCTAAAAAAATTTGAGAATGAGAAGGGGTTTAAAATTTTTGTGTTTCATTCTGCTGTAACAGAAATTCATCCACAGTTTACACAAATATCAGTACCACTTGCAAACTTTCCAAAAGGATTTGATTATTATGCGGGTGGTCACATCCATGAGAAAGCAGTAGAAAAGTTTGATTCTTATGGATTGTTTGCACTTCCTGGAACACTCTTTGGAGCAAGTTACAAGGACCTGGAGTATGTTGCAATGGGAAATGATCCGGGATTTTTCATAATAGAATTTAATGAATCGGGAATAAAATCTCATAGATTTATTTCCACAAAGATTTGTGATGTAGAATATGTTGAATATGATGCTACTGGAAAAACATCATCCCAGGCAGAAGAAGAAATAAAAGATCTTATAAATGGTATCGATCCTTCAGAAAAAATCATTTTGTTTAAAGTAAAAGGTGAATTAAGTGCTGGTAATCCAAGTGACATTCCGTTTTCTGGGATAAAGTCCATGATACTGGAGAAAGGAGCAAAAGTTGTTTATCTAAATCGAAATAAATTGAAGACAAAGGAAAAGGAAGAAGTAAAAGTGGAAGGAGAGACCAAAGAAGAAGTCGAGAAGAAGCTGTTTGAAAATGTACTGAATGAATTAAAATTAAATCATGAGGAGCTCATAGGAGAAAAGGGAGTTGAACTGGCCATTAGATTACTAAATATATTAAAGGAGGAAAAAAGGGGAGAAACAAAATCGGATTATGAGAGAAAAATTTTGACACGTGCATTACATGAAATGGGATTATTATGAGATTAAAAAGACTTGAGTTAAAAAATTTCAGATCATATAAGGATGCGGTATTAGAATTCCCACTAGGTAAAATTCTTTTTGAAGGAGATATAGGTTCTGGTAAATCTTCAATTCTTTATGCAATAGAATTCGCACTATTCGGTCTCGGAGATCTAAAGGGAGATAGTTTAATTCGTGTAGCTGAGAAGAAATGCTCCGTTGAGTTAACGTTTGAAATTAATGGTAAAGAATACAGGGTAGGCAGAACACTTGAAAAAAAGGGAAGAGGAATTTCTCAAACGGAAGGTTATCTGATAGAAGATGGAGTAAAAAATTATTACTCCTCAACAGAGCTCAGAGCAAAAATATTAGATCTCCTAAAGTTCAAGGAAAGTGTAAAAACCAAATCATCTTCTGTAATATTCAGATATGCAATATTTACACCACAAGAAGAAATGAAGGAGATACTAAACTTGAAAGCTGAAGATCGACTTCAGACATTACGTCGCGCGTTTGGAATAGAAGACTATAAAATTGCAAAAGATAACGCAAAAATACTTCTCAATGAATTGAAGAATAGAATTAAATTTATAGAAGGTGAGGTAGCTGACTTAGAAGAAGTAAAAAAAGAACATAAAGAAACGGTAGAAAAAATAGCGGAATACAAAACAGAACTAAATAAATCTGAAGAAGAGAAAAAGATCTATGAGAAAAAAATACTTTCAATAGATGAAAAGTTAATTTCGATGGAAGAAAAAATATTAGAAGTCAATAAGCTAAAAAGTGAAATTCCGTTACTTGAAAAAGAAATGGAAGAAAAAAATGAAGAAGTTAAAATTCTGAAATCGGAAATTGAAACAATTGAGAAAAGAATTAAAGAAGTTGTGAAAGAAATTGATGAGTATAGATCTAAAATAGAAAAACCTAAAAGTAGTTTAGAAGAACTAGAAAAAAGAGAGAAAGAGTTGGAAGATGAAAAAGAAAAACAAAGAGAATTACTAACTTCTACAAGAGTTGAGTTAAGTAATATCAAAAAGTTACTTGATGAGAAGGTGTGTCCTACCTGTAAGCGTCCAGTCGAAAAGGCTGAATTCAAGGATAAAATTGAAGTCCTTCAATCTGAATACGAAAAGATTGGGAACAAGATCTTGGAAATAAACAAGGAATTAGAAAAAATAAAGATAGAAAAGGAGAAAGTTAGGGAAATTGAACAACAAAAGAAAGAATTGGAACGACTTGAAAAAGAAATAAGCGAATTAGAAGAGAGAAGGATGAAGAATGAAACTAAAATAAGAGAGCTTGAAGAAAGATTAGAAAAATTGGAGAAGGAAATTCCAGAGAAGAAAAAGAAGGTAGATGAATATCATTCTATTATGCAGAGAGTCGAGGAATTGAAAAAGGAGAAACAAACTCTCGAATCTAATTTAAGGGAATGGATCTCAAAAATAAGCACGCTGGAAGGTAAGATAAAAACGCTAACAGAAATAAAAGATAGGCTGGAAGATAAAATCAATGAAAAGGAGAAGCTGAAGAAAGATAAAGCAGTATTAGAGGAGTATCTATTCTGGATTCAAGATTATTTCGTTCCTGCTTTAGACCAAATAGAGAAGCATGTTCTACAAAATATCAACGAGGAGTTTAATGCACTATTTCAAAGATGGTTTAATATGCTTTTAGAGGGAAGTGATATAAACGTGTATGTAGATGAAACATTTACCCCTATTGTAGAGCAGAACGGTTATGAGTTAGATATAAAATCGTTATCAGGTGGGGAAAGAACATCTGTAGCTCTTGCGTATAGACTTGCACTAAACATGATGGTCAGAAAAGTCTGTACTTCTCTAAAGTCAAATTTACTTATTCTTGACGAGCCAACAGATGGATTCTCAAAGGAGCAGCTGCAAAAAGTTAGAGATGTTCTAAATGAAATAGAGACCGATCAATTAATTTTAGTTTCTCACGAAAGGGAATTGGAAGGATTTGTAGACAAGATATTCTACGTGAGAAAAGAAGATGGAATTTCAAGAATTGAAGAATAAGTTTTAAGTTTCGAATACATCTTTATTATAGATGGGCCGGTAGTCTAGTGGAAGGACGCCGCCTTCGCAAGGCGGAGATCCTGGGTTCAAAGGTACATTAGTGGGTTTGACATACAGAATATGTTAATTATCATTTTACTCCACTAATGATCTGAAAGTCCCAGCCGGTCCATCAAAAATAAGAAGTATGGGCAGGGCCGGATTTGAACCGGCGACCTCCACGTTATCAGCGTGGCGCTCTAACCAGGCTAAGCTACCCGCCCATTAACAAGAATTCTATAGAATAAAAAATATTAAAGTTTTGGGTTTAAGAGCTAAATTTTTGAGAGAATGTTGATTCTGACTTTTCTTTCATTTTATTTACAAGTTCCGAAAGTGTTCGAATATTCTGAATCAGTGATGGTAGAAACTGCTTAAATGCCTTTTCCAATCCAGAAACACGAGCGTCAATATTCTCAATCTTTCTATCAAATAACATGAGCTTTCGCTCTATCTCTGGATTCTTCTTTTCTTCACTTATCCTATATATTGCCTTTCTCATTTCGTCTAATTCTTTAATCATCTTTTCATAATCGTATTTTATGTTTCGAAGTTCTTTCTCAAATATTTCCCATTTTTCATTAACAACTCCTTCCACTAATTCCTCTATAGAAAGTTCTGCATCTCCTTCGTCGAAAAGTCCAACCGCAGAGGAAGGCTCCACGATAGTCTCTGGTGGTATATCAGATTCTGTCTCTTCGGGTTTCTCTTCATATATTTCTCCAACACTTGGTTCAGCTGTCTTTGCCTCAGGCGCATCCGGCTTCGCCTGCATTAATGTTTCAGTAGCAGGTGAGACTTCACCCTTAAGAGATTCTATCATTGCCTTTTCAATTTCATCATAGGAGTAACCCATCTCTTTTAACTTCTTTATTATGTCTTTATCACTAATTCCAGAAGATCTCATAGAAACAATTTCATCAACTGGTAGTTTTCTTGACTTAGATTTAGATTTGAATGTAAATAATGGCATTTAAATCACAATATTTATTTCTCTTGGCTACTTTTAAAATTTAAAAGATATAAATTCTTAAAAAGGTTTCACTCAATATTTATACAATCAGGTGTTATTCATGAAAACTGTTGAAGCTCTTGTAGAAGGGGGGAAGGCAACCGCAGGACCACCTTTAGGTCCAGCTCTCGGACCATTAGGCGTACCAATACCCAAGGTCATCGAGGAAATCAACAAGAAGACGAAGGCATTTGAAGGAATGAAGGTTCCTGTTAAGGTTATCATTGATGAAAAAACTAAAGAGTTTAAGGTCGAGGTTGGGACACCACCAGTAAGTGCAATGATTAAAAAGGAGCTGGGTGTCGAAAAGCTTGCAGGTTTAGGTAAAGATGAATCTGGCCGACCAGCACCGACTGTTGGTAACCTAACTATTGATCAAGTAATCAAGATCGCTGAGGCAAAAGGTGATTCACTTGCAGGCGATTTGAAAGCAAAAATAAAACAAGTTGTTGGTACATGCCTATCTGTTGGTGTGACTGTCGAAGGAAAAGATCCACGAGAAGTTCAAAAGGAAATTGATGAAGGGAAATATGATGATAAGTTGAAGGGAGAATAAAATGATCTACGTCATCGGTCACAAAAATCCCGATACTGATTCGATATGCTCGGCAATAGCTTATGCGAGACTGAAGAACAAACTTGGAGAAGGTGAGTTTGCCCCTGCAAGGTGCGGCGCCATAAACCCAGAGACAAAATTCGTCTTGGAAAAGTTTGGCGTTGAAGCACCAGAAGTTTTAGAAAATGCTTCTGGTAGAGAGTTAATCCTTGTTGATCATAACGAATTTTCTCAAGCAGTTGATGGGATTGAGAACGCTAAAATAGTTGAGGTTGTCGATCACCACAAAGTCAACTTCAACTACAGCGAGCCAATTTACTTTCTTGTTAAACCGCTTGGTTCAACTGCAACAATAATAGCGGAGAAGTACTTTGAAGCAGGCATTGAACCAGAGAAAGAGATAGCTGGTATACTTTTAGGTGCAATCCTCTCTGATACGGTCGTGTTTAAATCACCAACAACAACAGAAAAGGATAAGGAAATAGCGAAAAAACTTGCTGAAATTGCTGGCATCGATGATATTGAAAAGTTCGGTATCGAAGTCAAGAAGGCAAAATCGAATCTTGAAGGAATGAGCGAAGAAGAGATTATCAAAGGGGATTTCAAGGAGTTTACTTTCGGTGATAAGAAGGTTGGCATCGGTCAAGTTGAGATTGTGGATTATGATCAGGTCAAAGGGAGAGAAGATGAAATCATTAGTGAGATGGAGAAAATGACAGGAGAAGGTTATGATTTGGTCATGTTAATGGTTACTAACATCATGGATGAAAGTTCACTATTATTAGTAGCTGGTAATATTGTTAAGGTTGAAGAAGCATTTGGTAAGAAGGTGGAGAATGATCGTGTATTGTTACCAGGTGTAATGTCAAGAAAGAAGCAGGTTGTACCAAAAATAGAGGAAGCATATAAAACTCGATAATCAATAGGAAGAAATATTAGCTGAGATGGAAAATTGGCTTATGCTTGGTTGGTCCACTAATGGTTTGGTGATTCCATGGAAATGAAGAAAATTCAAGAATTCATACAAAAAAATAAAATTACGCCACGAGACTCATTATATCATACATGGCGTGAGGTGAAGAACAAGGAAGGAAAATATACTGGAAAGATTCGAATTATTGTTCTCAAAAAAGATAAGATTGCTCGCTGCGAGTACACATGCCCTGAATGCAGTTATTATGGCTATGTCGAGAAGCCATGGAAAAGACCATTTTCCGTTAAATGTGAACACTGTGGATTTTTGATCCGTGTACCAAGGCTGAGAGATGAGGTAAAGAAAGATAGGAAAGCTAAATAAATTTATAGTTCACTCCTAAACTTCTCCAACGCCTTCTCTTCGAGCTCAACTTCCTCTTTAGAAATTTCTTTTATTTCCTTACTATCAATGATCGTGAAATATCTTATCGGCTTGCCAAGTTGCTTTGCAAGTTTTATCTCTGCTAATACGCCATCACTGACCGGACCAAAGACCCAGAACTCATCAGAGACTCTTAACAAATTATTGTTCGCATTTCTAATTCTATCTCTATCGACCGTATCAAGAAGAAAATAATCAAAAATTCCATATTGAGATATTGGAGTGTATCCCTGTTCCAATACAAACTTTACTGCATGCCTTCTAAAGTAGAAGTAATGTTTAGATAAGCCGATGAAGACAATTTTAGTTTCTTTATTTTGATTCAATGCTGGATGAAAAAACGAAGATTTATATACTTCTATAATCTTTTTACTAGGTGTATATAGATCTTCAGGCAATTCATCTATTTTAAACCATCTCCACTCAATAATTTCATCAGACTCCATTATCTTTGCTTCTCCTTCAAAATCGTCGCAAACATAACCAAAGGTTATGAAATGGGCGTCTGGTAAAATTTCTTCTGTAATGCTTATCCTCCTTAACCTTTCTTTATTAATTCTTATTCCTGTCTCCTCTAAAACTTCTCGAAAGCAAGCATCGATCAAACGTTCACCAAATCTTACTTTCCCACCAGGCAAAGTCCATGTATTTTCTCCATGTAGTGCGGTTTTTGAAGGGTCCGGACTTCTTTTCCCTAGTAGTATTTTTCCGTTTTTTACGAGAAGAATTCCAACCCCTACACCGAATTTCATAAAAGCACCTTATTTAAAGGTTCTCTTTATAAATTTAAATTCATGCATAAAACATTAACTATTATTGCAATTCTCTTGATAGTAGCAGTAGGTGGAGCGATATTATTCTTTTTCCCATACAATCCATTACAACCACCAAAAGCAGATGATACAGGTTCAACATCGGAGGGCGTCCAACAGGTAGTGAACGCAAACAATAAATTTGCCTTTGAGTTATACAAGCAACTTTCGGACGAAGAAGGCAATCTATTCTTCTCACCATACAGCATTTCCTCAGCGTTAGCAATCACATATGAAGGAGCAAGGGAAAAAACTGCAGATGAAATAAAGAACGTCTTTCATTTTACAGATTATGATATACTACGACCAAACTTTGCAGCAATATACAATGAAATAAACAAAGGTTATAGAGACTACACCATTAGAACCGGAAATGCTCTCTGGGTTCAAAAAGACTTTCCTTTGCTTGAGAACTATACAACAACAGTTGAAAGGTATTATGGAGCTAAAGCAGCAAATTTAGATTTTGTAAATGAACCAGAGAAATCTAGGCAAACGATAAACAGCTTTATCGAGAAGCAGACAAATGGAAAGATCGAAGACTTGATTCCTAAAGATTTTATAACTTCGTCAACAGGAATTGTCATCACAAATGCAATCTATTTTAAAGGTACATGGAAAGTTGAGTTTGATCCTAAAGAAACAAAAGAAATGGACTTTCACATGGATTCAAACAAGGCAATAAAGGTTCAAATGATGCACATGAAACCAAATGAAAAGACGTTCAATTACACAGAAACAGAAGATGTACAGATTCTTGAGCTTCCTTACAAAGGCGATGATATTTCAATGTTGATCATATTACCAAAATTTGGTAAACTATCTGAGATCGAGAAAAAGTTAACTATAGAAAAGCTGAAAGAATGGAAAAGTAAAATGAGAGAAACAGAGCTAAGTGAAATTTACCTTCCAAAGTTTGAGATTGAGACAAAATACTTTCTAGAAGACACACTCCCTGATATGGGAATGCCAACTGCTTTCAGCCCTGATGCAGACTTTTCAGGAATGACTGGAAGAAGAGATCTTTTTATAAGTCATGTGATTCATCAGGCTTATGTAAAAGTCTATGAGAAGGGAACGGAGGCAGCAGCCGCTACAGCGGTAATATTCGAAAAAAGTATGCCAGCGCCAGAAATAATTTTTAAGGCAGATCATCCATTCATCTTCATAATTCAGCAGAAAAGTACAGGGAACATCTTGTTCATTGGAAGGGTTGTTGAACCAAAGATCTGATTTTCTTTTTGTTTTTCGTTATAGAATTAAGTTAGAAGTTTATCATTGTCAATTTCATACACAAACCTTTAAAAACCCATTTAAATACTTCCTTTTTATATATTAAAATGTAACTTTTTGAAAAGAGGTAAGATAAAATGGTAAAAATACCAAAAATGCATATAGAAAACGTTGTTGCTTCTACAGGCATCAATAAAACAATACCATTGGAAAAACTTCTCGGTGTTTTAGAGTCGAGTGAGTACGAACCTGAACAGTTTCCTGGGCTAGTATTCCGCCTCGACGAGCCAAAGGTAGCATCACTAATTTTTAGATCAGGGAAAATAATTTGCGTCGGTGCAAGATCGATATCAGAGGCGAAGAGAGCGTTGAGGGAAATAGTAAGAAGAATAAAGAAAGTTGGTATTAGAGTAGACGAGAATAAAATAAGGGTAAAAATTGAGAACATAGTAGTTGCAATAGATCTAGAAAAAGAATTGAACCTTGACTCCCTAGCGTTCAATTTAGAGTCGAGTGAGTACGAACCTGAACAGTTTCCTGGATTGGTCTACAGGCTTACCAGTCCAAAAGTAGCATTTTTATTGTTCTCATCAGGAAGGATAATATGCGCAGGTGCAAAGACACTTGATGAAGTAAAGAAGGCTGTCACTATTCTTCAAAAAAATCTAAGAAAGGTTGGATCTTAATTTTTTCTTTTTCTTATCTATCATTTTATGATTTTTATTTCGACAATTAACGAAAGGTAATTTTTATATAGAAAGTCTTACGATAATTCATTTAGGTGAACAAAAAATGTTTGGAACAGGAATAGATGTTGCAATCGGTGTATTGATAGCACTAGTATTCATACACTACATAGCACTAGACAAGAAGATCAAGAAGGCATTTACATGGATGACAGCAGGAGCAATCTCCTTTGTATTGGCCGGTGTATTTGAGAAGACACCATTCGTAGCAGAGTATGTAACACAGAACGGAATCAACTACGGTCTAGGATTATTCGCAGTAATTGGTTGGATCTTGGTTTTGGTAGGATCTCTTTGGACAATGTACCAGCTAATTGCTGAGTAATTTTTTTGATTTTTCCTTTTCTCATTTTTTATTTTTCTTTAAAAAGTTTTCAAGCTAAGAACTTTGTTATGAATACCAAAGAAGATTTCGAAGAAGCCCAAGAAAAGATAGAAAATGGTTGGATACATGTTTGGTTCATATTTGAAGTAATGGCTGTTACGAAGGAAGCAGCCGAAGAAGCTATAAAGAAACATATTGAAAGACTAGATCATGTGAAGAACGTGAAGATATATGAAGTAACGTATCATGATGCAGTTAAGGTTGATAATCCACCAGCCAACGTCAAGGAGGCATGGTCTCAGGTCTCTGAGGTCAAACTCGTTGTAAAGAGTCTGTTCGACCTTGTGAATATCACGATTCTCTATGCCCCATCTGCAATAGAGATAATCGAGCCTAAAGAATATAAGATAAAGATAGATGAGGTTCAGAACATGGTTAATATTATCGCTGGTCTTGTTCATAGATTTGCAGCGGCAGGAGTAGGGGGAGTTGTGATTAGGTCATAAATTTCTACCAATTTTAAATACAAGTGTAACACTAAATAAATTGTTGGTAGAAATGATAGACAGTAAAAAACTCGAGCTTATACTTCAAGAATTGATAAGAAGGGCTAATCGTGGTGATAGAAGACTTAGAGAATTAGAGCAAAGAACTCAAGCACTAGAATCTAGAGTAAGTTCTCTGGAGGATTCTTTATTCAAACAGACAAAGGAATTAAAAAAGAGAATAATAGATCTAAGCATCGATATAAAATCTATTTCTGAGCAAGTAAACAAGATAGAAGAAAATATAGCAAGACTCAATGATCAAGCAAAGAATTTTGCTAGAAGAAAGGAATTGAAGGAATTGGAAAATATGTTTGAACTTCTAAATCCAATTCAACAAGAATTCGTCACAAAGGAAGAAGTTAGAAAGATGATAAGAGAATGCATGGAATAGTTTATCCAAAAGAAGAGAGTACTATGATTATCAACGTGTAAATAGACAGCATCACCATACCAACCATTCGGTCCATTTTATACTTCATAAACAACAAGGCTAAACCATAAGTTAATAATAGGGACGCCAAAAGGGCTATTTCTCTAACACCAATACCAATAGTTGATATCGTAGCGCTTAGTCCGAGAATCAGCGCTATGTTAACAAAACACGAACCAAACACCGTACCAAAAATAATTCCCATCTCTTTCTTTCTAGCTGCAGACAAAGCAACCATAAGTTCTGGAAATGATGTTGTGATACCAACTACCGTAGCTCCAAGAAGTGTCTCAGAAATTCCTAGAATTTTCGAAAGTTCTATAGAAGATCTTGTGACAACTTCTGCTGAAATAAGGATCATTACAATGATTAAAATCAATTTTCCAAGAATGATCAAAATTTCAATCGTACTACCTTTTTCTTTTCCATCCTTGTACTTTTGGTGTAGTAAAGAGTCTGAAAGGAAGAAGAATATTAAAAGGCTCATTAGACCAAAAGTGCTGTCATATCCATAGAACAGACCGTAGAGAAGTAACAGTGAAGTTATGATAATTATCTCCTTAGCCCTTTTCAAATACTTCTCTCCTACACCAATGCCATAGACTAGAGCAGTGCCCCCCATAACGAGTAATATGTCAGCTATGTTAGATCCGACCATAGTACCATAAATAAGATTCTGGGCATTACTGAGACTGGCTGTAATTGAAACCGAAAGTTCAGGAAGAGAGGTCATAATAGCTATTATAATAATCCCAATTGTCATCTTCATTATTCCCGTCAATTTAGAAAGCTTGATAGAATAGTCTACAGCGTAATCACTAAACTTCATCATAAGTATCATTCCAACGAAAAACGTAAAGAGCCATATCCACATAACGCCGGGGGCAGGATTCGAACCTGCGCGGAGCAAAGCTCCACCGGCTCTCAAGGCCGGCCCGTTGGCCAACTTCGGTACCCCGGCCTAATGATTTCTATAAGCTTTTTATAATTATAAGTGAATTAATTCTTAAAATGGGAATCAGCAAGGTAATATTAATATTAATTCAGATATTCTGGTTTATCCTTCCAGCCTATGCCGCAAACGCGTTTCCTCCTCTTCTAAGAGGTAAAAGACCATTAGATTTTGGTAAGTCATGGAGGGGGAAACCAATTTTAGGTAAAGGTAAGACTATGGAGGGGACTATTGGTGGTATAATATTTGGTTGTCTTGTCGGATTCTCTCAACTCTACTTCCAATCTTATGTAGAAACTTATCTCCCATTAATTGAATTGACACCAATACTCGTGGTTCTACTGAGTGCTGGAGCGATTCTTGGAGATATAGTAGCTAGTTTTTTTAAGCGCAGAGCTGGAATAAAAAGAGGTGAACCAGTTCCATTAATGGATCAATTGGATTTCATATTAGGCGCTCTTCTCCTTTCCTCAATATTCAAAAGACTACCACTTCTTCATTTTTCACTGATCATCGTCCTGACGCCTTTAATCCATCTTCTGGCAAATGGAATATCTTATTTATTAAAAATTAAGAGCGTTCCATATTAGTTTAAAAATCTAAAAACTAATTATCTTTCTTATGATACATCTACCGATAACAGGTTTTGTTTCGGTTTTATTTAGTCCATTGCTCTCGCTAAATCCAGCTCTAGCTATATTCATACTTTCAACGATTATCAGCTTTCTTGTAACCCTTCCCTACAGATTCTTAATACATCATGAAAAGATGAAAGAAATTAAGGAAAGAGTGAATGCGTTGAATGAAAGGGCTAAGGAAGAGCAAAAAAATGGTAATACAGAAAAGGCAAATGAATTAATGATGGAAGTTATGAAGCTTCAGGGACAAATGATGAAGCATATGTCCAAGCCGTTACTCCTTGGATGGATTGTTGTATTTATATTTCTTCCATGGATATCCCAACAATATGGCCATGTCACAATTCTTTTACCGTTCTCTCTTCCAATAATCGGAAATGTATTTCCATTTAATTGGATGGGTTGGTATTTTGTAACTTCCTATACAATGACCAAAATATTCAGGGTCATACTTGGTGTAGAGATATGAATCTGAATAAATCAATACTAAAGATTCTCGCATGTCCTAGATGTAAAGGTGAGTTAGAATACAATGAAAAAGAGGAGGCTTTGATATGTAAAAATTGTAGATTAAAATTTAAGATCATAGATGGCATTCCAGATCTTCTATTAGAAGATGCAGAAAAATTTTAAACAATAAAAGCTTTCTTTATTGATAATAAGATATGGACTATAAGAAACAATCTTTTAAGGATAAAACAATTAAGGATCTTAATACCGAAAAAGATGTTAATGTTTCTGTGATTGGAAAAATAATAGACATTAAAGACGATATAGCAATAATCGATGATGGAACCGGAACAATTAGAGTAATATTTGAAAATTCTGCTAAAGATTTAAAAGTAGGTGATATAATAAAAGTATTTGGACAGTTAATTACAGTTCAAGGAAGTCCAGAAATAAGGGTAGAGGTTTACAGCGTGATGAAGGGACTTGACCTGAACTTATATAAAAAATACTTAGAACTGAGGGATGAAAATGTTTAAGGCCGTTTTGGAGGACGTCGCACTACTAAGAGATTCTATTGCAACGATATCAGAATTAATCGAAGAGGCAAAGTTTAAGATAAAAAAAGATGGAATAGAGCTTCTTGCTGCGGATCGGGCGGTAGTCGCCGTTGTGGACTTCAAATTTTCTGCTAAGAATTTCAAAGAATATGATCTAAAATCTGATGCTACGATTGGTATAAACTTGAATAATTTTTTACAAATACTTAAGAGAGCTAAAAGCTCTGAAATATTACGACTAGAATTAAGTGATGATTCATTTTCACTTATTTTCGAAGGTCGTTCTAAGAGAAAATTTACGCTACCATTAATAGAGATAAGGGAGGAAGTCCCAACCGGAATTGAAAAATTGAGCTTCCCTTCAAAGGTTGAGATCAGCTCTGGGGTTCTATCGGACGGAATAGATGATGCTGATTTAGTATCTGATTCCATTGTGATGGAAGTTGAAAAGGATAAGTTCATGCTAAAAGCTCATGGAGATTCGACTTCTGCAGAGCTTGAGTTAAAAGCTGGTGAAGATTGTAAGATAGAAACTAAGGAACCAGTTAGAGCAAGATATTCAATAGATTATCTAAAGAAGATGCTTAAAGCCAAAAAACTATCCGAAAGAGTAACTATTGCCCTAAATACAAACTACCCATTAAAGATGAGTTTCAAATATCAGGAAGGACTTATAACACTAAGTTTCATTCTTGCTCCAAGAGTTGAAGAATAAAGTTTTTTATATCGTCTAAAACCAATATTTATTTGATAGATATGAAAGCGATAACTCCGGTAATTGCTATTGTACTCTTACTAGCAATAACAATTTCGATAGTAGCTTTTTCAATAACATATTTTCAGAGATTAACATCATCTGGACTTAAGAAAAGTACAGAGCAAATGGAAAATATCGAATATGGCAAGAATGTTGTTATAGATTCTGTAAGTACCAGTGGAAATCTAAAAGTCTATTTGAGATGGATTGGACCAAAATCGGTAAATGCAAGTGAGATTGCACTGTATGTAGATGGAAATGCAGTTGAATGCAATCTCAAAGATCTCAGTGGAAACACTCTTTCAGAACTTTCTTCATCAAACCAGCTCGGTTATTGCAATACAACACTTACAACATGCAATAGTGTAAAGATAACTACTCCGACAAACATAGATGAAAGAAGTTGCAAATCGTGATTGATATGAAGACAAAATCTAAAATAAAATCTGGAGAAAGGGCGACGTACATAGAGTCAGTGACAATAGTAATTCTAGTTATTTTAGTAGCGATCAGCTTCATATTCGCTGGGTATGGCATGAATTCCCCAGCTGGAGTTTCAGGAAGCACTCTGACAAATATGTTGTTACTATTTTTAATTGCAGAAGTAGCAGTCATAATTCTGATGCTCTCCAGAATATACCACAAGTAGTTTATTTTTCTTTTTAATTTTCATTCTCAATATTATTACTATGAAAAACGTACGTGGAACTAGGGATATTTTACCTCCCGAATCTATCATAAGAAAGGAAATAATAGATATTATTAGACGTACCTATGAAGAGTTTGGATTTCTTCCTATGGAAACCCCTGCACTAGAAAAGTGGGAAGTTCTTTCAAAAAAGGGAGCTGGTGGATCAGAAGTATTAGAGGAGTCTTTCAAATTTAAAGATAGAAAAGGGAGAGAAATAGGGCTAAGATATGACATGACTGTTCCTCTTGCCCGGTTCATTTCTGAAAATAGATCAATAGTTCTCCCGTTTAAGAGGTACCAAATTGATCGTGTATGGCGTTACGGAGATGTAACTCGTGGTCGATTACGTGAGTTCTGGCAAGCAGATATTGATGTAATAGGGAGCAAGGAGATAGAGGCAGATGCTGAGGTTGTTTCATGTGCAGTTGTAGCTATGAGAAGATTAGGATTTAGAAAATTCTTCGTAAGAATAAACAACAGAAAGGTTTTGAATGATATAATGAATTATGCTGGTGTTTCTGAATCAAAGAGATTGGATGTCATCAGAACAATCGATAAGTTAGATAAAATAGGTGAAAAAGGAGTAGAAGAAGAGCTGAAAAAAATCATTGAAATAGATGTAGTAAAAAGACTTATGAAGGTTTTGAAGATATCTGGAAAAGATGTTTTGAAAAAGGTGGGGACCATAATTGGTAATACAGAAGGGCTCAAAGAACTGAAAAAACTTTCTGAAATATTGAATATGATTGGAATAAGTGAGTATAAAATAGACTTAAGCTTGGCAAGGGGGCTTGATTATTATACTGGTCCTATTTTTGAAATCTTCGCTGAAGAAGGTGTTGGAAGTGTTGGAGGGGGTGGGCGATATGACAACCTTATCGAGCTCTTTTCCGGTAGAAAAATGCCAGCTACCGGAATCAGCCTTGGGATAGAAAGAATATTCGAAGTTCTGAAAGATAAATTCAAGGTAAAAGATAATATTAAAGTTTATGTAGCAATTGCAAATGAAGAAGTTAGAGTGGAAGGAATGAAAATTACACTCTTACTCCGTGAAAATGGAGTTGCATGTGATATAGACCTTATGAAGAGAAAACTTAACAAACAACTCGAGTATGCTGGAAAAATGAAAATTCCTTACGTACTAATCATAGGCTTAAATGATTTGAAAAAGAACATAGTAACATTAAGAGATATGAGTTCTGGTAAGGAGAGAAAGATAAGGCTAGATGATGTCATAAATGAATTGAAAAAACTCTAACCATAAAATCTTCTTCCGTTCCATCTTTCATGTATTACTGTTCCACAATTTCTACAAAACTTCAGACCACTACTATCCAAACCAAGGTTCGTGGAACCACAAACTGGGCACTTATTCATGATTAGCGTTTCTCTTAAAAGATAAAAATTGATTTCGGAATTTGAAAATCTAAATTCAAAACTAATATAGATAAACTATAAAATGAAAAGTATCTTCTAATTCATAGAAATCTTTTTATTTAACCCTTTGTAGTATTTACACCACTCTCTTACAGGACAAATTTCACATTTTGGTTTTTGAGTTCTACAAATTTCCTTTCCAAACTCTACAAGAAGGAAGTTGACAAGTTTTCTTTTATTCTTTGGAGTAATTTTAAACAAATCTTCCTGTATTTGATCGTAGTCATTACTATTTGTAATTCCGAGCCTCCTTGATATTATGGCCACATGAACATCAACAGCTATCATTGGTTTATTGAATGAGAATGCAAGAACACAATCTACGGTTTTCTTTCCAACACCTGGAAGTAAGAGCATTTCATCTCTAGAAATCGGTACCTTACCATTATATTTTTCGATTAAAATTTTTGATATCTCCTTTATCCTTCTTGCCTTCACTTTGTAAAAACCCACTGGTTTTATTAAGTTTTCAATCTCCCTTACACTCAGACTAAGCAACTTATCCGGAGTATCGGCCTTAGAAAATAAACGTTCAGCAGCTTTATCTGTAACTTCATCTTTCGTTCTCTGAGAAAGGACTGTCCTTATTAGGACTCTAAACGGATCGTCTTTCTTCTTTTCCCAGTAATCGTATCTTTTCTCCAATATGTTTAGTATTTTTTGAAATGTTTTTTTATCCATAAAAATTTATTTAAGTAAACAAAATAAAAGTAAAGAAGAGGGGAAGAAAATGAACGCAGGAGTAAAATTGATAATAGGAATCTTGATCTTCCTTGTAGGGTTGTATTGGTATACAGTAGATTATATACCAGGAGCAGCAGGTTGGACAACTATAATCGGTAAAAAAGCGGTAGATCTTTTCATAGATGTATTTGTAGGAACGTTCGGTCTATTCTTGATAATATTCGGTCTACTAGTAGCCTGGGTAGAATACGAGGACTTAAAATGGGGAATGGAAGAAAAGAAACAGCGAACAAAAACTAAGAGAAGGAAGAAAAGAAAATAAATTTACTTAGATTTTTTGGTTTCTTTCTTTTTTGATTTTAATTTTCTCTTATCCGTTTCTATCCATGATATAGAGCCTAGCCAAGGCTGTCTCATTGTTAGACTTATCTTTGTACGATTCTTACCAAGAGAAACACCAACGATTCTTGCACGCACGACATCTCCAATCTGAAGTTTTCTCTTAGTTCTCTTTCCCATAAAAGTGCTGTTCTTTGGATCATAGGAAATTCTATCATTCAATATTTGACTTACATGAACCAAAGCATCTAAAGGTCCTATTCTTACAAATGCACCAAACTCTGAAATATCGACAACCTCTCCAAGAACCACTTCTTGATTTTCTGGTTGAAATATCAAGACTTCATATGTGGCTGGGTAATGAATTGCTGGATCTTCAGGGACGATTTCTCCTTCACCAACGTTTAGAACCTTCGTAACTACTAAGAAAACTCCGATATTTGGATCTATTTTACCTTCAACTTCATCCCTGAGACTTTCTATGATTGCATCTTCTAGATCGAGGTCAAAATACTTCGGATGGACACGAACCTCATCTTCAATGGTTGCAAGTTTGAACATTTCAATCCTCCACAAGATATTTTCTTTGTCTAAGACGTATAACCTTAATATTCTTCTCTTTTAACGCTTTTATAAGTTTTTTGTCATTTGTAACAACTGCATCTCCAGGCTTCACAATATTAAGAATAGCCTTATCAGCACTTTTCTCTGAAGTCTGAATAATTTTGATAGGTTGTGAAGCTATTATGTCAAGAGCTAGTTTTGCGTTTTTGTTCTTTATATTTTTTAGCTCTTCTATTGTAGAAGAGAGTACAACAGGCTCTCCATATTTTAGAAAATCTATTAAATGATCAAATATATCCACATTCTTTAATTCAAGTAGTATATTAGTATCAATGATTATCATAATGATTCTTTTAAAATTCTAATTTAAAAAACTCTGTCCAGAACTAAGAATTATGAGCTTCGAAATCATTGAAAAGTTAGAATACGGAAAACTTGCAACATTTATACCTAATAAAAACCTTCCGATATATAACTGGTTCTACTTCAAGGAGGGATTCTCTAGAGATTTGGCTGTGGAGTTATTCAGAATGTTTAATTTAAGGAAAGGTTCGTGGGTAATGGATCCATTCTGTGGAAGTGGTACAACGCTATTAGCTGGAAAAGAAAAGGGAATAAACTCAATTGGTTTTGATGTTTTACCTATATCAGTCTTTGTATCAATAGTAAAAACCAGAGACTATAATATTGAAAAACTTGAGAGAATTTCTAAAGAAATTTTAAAAATTAAATTCGTAAAACAAAAGTTTAGTATATCAAAGAATGTAAAAAAATATTTCTCTCCGTACACATTAGAAGACATAATATTTTTCAAGAGATTGATTTTATCTCTAGAAAATCCGGAGAGAGATTTCTTTCTTCTTGCGTTAATAAATGCATCTATGAAATGTAGCTATGCTTTCAAGGATGGTGGGTTCGTCAAAGTGAGGGCCAAGAATGTACCTCCACTAAGGCAAATGTTTAGAAGACAAATAAAGAAAATGATAAAAGATCTTAAGGAATTCGAGGTGCAGAAGTGTAAAGTTATTGTAGAGGAAAGAGATGCAAGGACTATAGACGTAGAGGATTCGGTAGATGCAATAATAACTTCACCTCCGTATTTGAACAAAATAGAATATCAAAATGTTTACAAAATAGAGCATGAGTTATTTTTTGGTAGGAAGAGTTCAACAACGATAAGATCATTCATAGGTACAATAAAAGAAAAGGACGAAGAATTTGGACATATAGACAAAATCGTTAAAGAAGAACAAGCAAAGAGATACTTTAAGGACATGTACATAGTAATAGAAAATTTATACAGAGCTTTGAAAAAAGGGGGGTGGGTAGGGATGGTCGTCGGTAATGGATGCTTCCCATCCAGTGTTATTGAATCTGACATTATTTTATCAAAAATTGCTGAAGAGATTGGCTTCACTGTGAAAAAAGTAATAGTACTAAATAAAAGATTTTGTACAACCCCGTCAAGGAGAAAGATAGGAACAGCTAGAGAAAGTCTATTGATCTGGGTGAAAGAATGAAAATTTTTATATCGGGAATGCCCAGAGTTGGTAAGAGTACGTTAGTTAGAAGATTGGTAGAAGAATTCAAGGATAAAAAGATCTGTGGATTTTTTACACCAGAAATAATTGAAAATGGTAAAAGAGTTGGATTTTTTATAGAAAATATTTCTACCGGTAGTAAAAAGGTTTTTGCGCATGTTTCCCTTAATGGAGTTAAATTTGGAAAATACAAAATTGATGTAAAAGTCCTAAACGAGATTCTTAAGAACACAGAAGAGTGTCTGGAAGGCGCAGACATAATCTTCATAGATGAAATAGGTAAGATGGAATTTTTTAGTGAAAAATTCCGGATGTTTTTGAATAAAATTCTTGAGACAAAAATATCTGTCGTAGCTACAGTTCATAGAGCGTTAACAAATGAGGTCAGAGGTAAAGGGAAACTTATCTGGCTGACTCGAGAAAAACGAGATGAAAAATTTGAAGAAATAAAAAATTACTTAAAAAATTCATCTATCACTTCTTGAATTCTGTCAGAAATTCTTTCCGCAACTTTTAAGGCATCATCACTTGCTTCTATATACTCCATATTAAATTCTCGAATAAGTTCTGTCGGAAGATTATAATATATTTCACACTGCTTTCTTATGTGTTGTTCAACTTCGAATCTATCAAATCCTCTTTTTTCCAGTCGCATCCTCTCCAACAGCTCGTTCTGACTAACCTTTAGAATCAATGTCAAATGAGGACGAGTTCTGCAATATTTGTTTATTTCTTTTATCCATAAAATGTCGGTTTTTCCGATCAAACTTTGATATATATATGTCGAGAGTAGAGACCGTTCTAAAATCATTATAATTTTTTTATCAGATTCTTCTAAAGGTTTTATGACATTTATATAATGGTGCAGATGATCTAGAGCATAGACAAGTGCGTATTCCTCCGCTGTAATTTTGTCTTTAGAATTTCTTAAAATCTTTGTAAAACTACCTGTTATTAGCTCACTTGGAACTGAAGTTCTCTTGAAAATAATATCTCGACCTTTATTTTTTCTTCGTAAAAATTCTACAACAAGATTTGCTATTGTACTTTTTCCTGAGAAATCTGGACCATCAATACTTATAACCAAAAGACTCATGATTAAATTTTGAAAGAAAAGTTATTTTAAGTTTTTTTCGTCCAAAATTGGTGTTTGAAATATCTTAATACGAAGATTTCGCAAAATTCTTGAAATTCAAAGTATCGATGAGTTCTATACCTTGGTATCGTTCATCGCTATTTAGAATGAAGACAATTTAACGGACGAAGATACATAGTTTTCAAGTCCAAAGAATTAAACCTTTCTAACATATCCTGGTTTTGGTTGAAATATTAATCCATCATTCTTTAATCTATCTAAAACTTCATCAACATCTGTTATTCCTTTCTCTTCCGCAGCAGCTTTAACATCCTCTATAGAAACGTTCTTACTATCCATCTCCTTTGCAAGTTCATCTATTATCTCGAGGATTACCCTTATTTTACTTCTCTGGGATGTCGTAATACCACTTTCAATTTTATCGATGTCTATCTTTCCAGTTTCCATATCAATTCCTAATTGTTGAAGAGAGAATTTCATAAGTCGTATTGCTCTTTCAGAATCTTCCTTTCTTACATATTTATCTAATCTAACTTTTGCACTAGCTTCAGATAATCTCATTAACGCTTCAAATTGTCTCAGAGTTATAGGAACTGTTGGAGTTCCCTCTCCCGAATAATATTTGTTTCTTAAATCTACATAGAATTTCTTCAACATCTCAGCCGCCTCTTCAGTCATCTTTATATCTGTACATGTCTTTCTTGCATAAACAATATACTTTCGTAGAAAGTGTAGATCGAGAGGTGGTTTGAGTGTTTCAGGCTTTATTCTACTTCTTGTTACATGATCCACAAGTTCCTGATCTCTTTTAGCATCTGGGATATCCTTTAGGGCAAACTTCAAGTCAAATCTTGTCAAAAGTGTTTCTGGAATTTGAATTTGCTTAAGGATGGGGACAAAGGTATCAAATCTTCCAAGCTTAGGATTTGCAGCGGCAAGAATAGCAGTTCTTGCTGGTAGTGACGCTACGATATTTGCCTTAGCAACGCTTACTGTTTCCAAACTCATTGCCTCATGCATTGCAACCTGATCATCTTTGCTCATCTTGTCAAATTCGTCTATAGCGAGTATTGAGTTGTTTGATAGGATCAATGCCCCAGCCTCCAAAACCCAGGAACCCATCATTTCGTTTTTTACAACAGTAGTCGTTAGTCCGGCACCTGTAACTCCCTTACCGCTTACATATCTTCCACGCGGTAAAGCCTTTACAGCCAACGAAATTAGCTGCGATTTTGCAGTAGAAGGATCACCAGTGATTAGAATGTGTATATTTCCCCTTATATGAGTACCATCCTCATATTCTCTTCTTACACCACCAAAGAGCTGAAGAAGAATTGCTTCCTTGATCTCATCATGACCATAAATTCCAGGAGCTATGGAATCTATAAGCTTTTTGTAAATGTTTGGATCCTTTGCAAGCTCCATTATCCTTTCCTTGTCTTCATCTGTAATCTTTATCTCTTCGAATGATTCTTCTCTTGGCTCAGCATAATTTGCTTCAAAATATATATCTGGCCTCGTTGAGAGTTTTCCACCAATCTTTTTTGGAATCTCCTTTAAAATACCCACAATTCGAAGTTCATTACCTGGATCTGTTCTTCTTTGAAATCCAGGACTTGTTAAATCCTCTTTTAGAAGTACATTTATCTTCTCAGGAGGTTCACCTTGAGTTATCTCAAATGGTTCATTGATCGTTATCCATCGAGTATCATACATTCTTTTCTCTATAAGTTTGAAAATACCTCGACGACCACACTCAGGACAAATTATGGGCTGCTTTAAAACATTACCATCCTGATCTACAATTATTTTAGCTTTACATTCAGGACATCGAAAAACAGCTTCGTATATTTGAGGTCTTATCTCACTCGCTGCCCTGACGACTCCTTCAATCTCAACAAGCTTACCTATGTGTTCTGCTCTCAATCGTCTTATTCTTATTTTTCTATGCTTAGGTAAGTTCCTAACCCTTACATTTATTTTTTCATGCTCGGGTAGCTCTATTCTATCTATAGCATTTTGAAATATTTTTAAGACCATCTCTGGTTGGTCAAGAAGCATTTCTGAAAGGATTGGGTCGAACCTATCAAGGCGCACAAAATCTATAACAACCGCACCCGTCTGACAAGCCTCTATCAAAGCCTTCATATCACTACGCAAAAACTCTTCAGCCTTTTCTTCGAGTAGAATATTCTCCCGATTCTCTTCCATAATTGTAGTTAGATAGCCAAAGCTTTTTAACTTAAGCCAGTTTCCAATGGAGGAAGTGGAACACCATACTCAAAAAGAACACTACTAAACATATCATATATTTTTTTCATATCTTCTGGTGTTTTCCCCTCGAACCGCGCAATTAAATAAGGTGATGTGTTGGAAGCCCTCAAAAGACCCCATCCGTTCTTAAGCTCCAGACGAATACCGTCTATATCGATAATCTTTGCCCCTTGAGCAATACTGAGAATTTCCTTCTTTACATTCTCTATTATTTCAAATTTCTTCTCATCGTCCACTGGAAGTCTAAGCTCTGGAGTAGAAAAGTAATGAGGAAGTTCATTTACTAAGTCTGAAAGGCTTTTCTGTTGGGAAGTAAGAAACGAAACCAGTCTTATAGCAGCGTGTGTTCCATCATCTATAGAGTAGAAGTCCTTGAAATATAGATGGCCGGACATTTCACCAGCAAGCAGAATTGCTGGATCTTCCATCATTTTTTTCATTATGAAAGAGTGCCCCGTCTTGTACATAATTGGTTCTCCACCATGCTTTCTTATCCATTCTTCCAATAGTCGTGAACATTTGACCTCATAGAGAACCTTTTCCTTTTTAGATTGAAGAACATCCTCTGATAATATTGCTAGAGCTTGGTCCCCGCGAATGATTCTACCAGTCTCGTCTAAGAAAAATGTCCTGTCACCATCGCCATCAAATGCAATACCCATATCTGCTTTTTCCTCTTTGATAATCCTTCTAAGTTCCTTTAGGTTTTCCTCTTCTGCCGGATCAGGCCAATGATTAGGAAACGATGAATCTGGTTCGTCAAAAAGGAATATTGGTTCAATATTTTCATTTTCAAGTATTTTTTTCATAACAGGACCTACAGTTCCGTTACCAAAGTCGAACACAACCTTTAATTTTTTTCGAAAATTTATTTTTTCCTTTATTTCTTTTACGTATTCTAGAACGATATCGTACTTTTCAATGGTCCCTGGAGCTTCAATAAAATTTTCATTTTCAACAAGTTTTCTAACTTCTTGTATTTCTTCTCCTGCTAGTGCTACGGCATTTCGTCGACATAGTTTGAAACCGTTCCACTCTCCCGTCAAATGTGACGCTGTGATCATGATTCCTCCACTTGCACCAAGTTTGATTATCGCATAGTACAAGACAGGAGTTGGGACCATTCCTACATCGATAACACGCACGCCGGAAGAAACTAGACCTTCTATGATCGATTTCTTTATTACAGGAGAACTTTCTCTGTTGTCATGACCAACAACAACTGTTTTTGGCTTCAAAAACGTTGCAAACGCCTTACCGATTCGTTCAGCGTCTTGACTATCGAAGTCTTTTCCGTAAATTCCTCGAATATCATATGCACGAAAAATCAGTGGATTCATCACATCACTTAATTTTGTTTTAGGAATAATGATTTAATAATTTTCTTTCGAACTTTATTTCATGTTATACCTAATAAGCATCGGTCTAAACTCGGAAGAGGATATGAGCTTAAAGGCATTAGAAGCAGCTAAAAAATGTGATGTGCTGCTGTGGGAAAATTATACCACACGGTTGGACACCACTGCTGAAAAGCTCAACAAGTTGATAGGGCATGAGGTTAAGGAAGTGGATAGGAGTGATATTGAAGATAGAATGGATGAAATCATTAAGCAAGCGAAGGAAAAGAATGTAGGCATTCTGGTTGGTGGAGATGCTCTGACCGCGACGACGCACATTTCCCTAGTATTAGAAGCGAAAAAACAGAACATTGCTGTTAAAATAATTCATAGCTCATCAATTCTAACGGCAGTAGCCGAGACTGGTCTACAAGTTTACAAGTTTGGGCGCGTGGTCACACTACCCGCTAGCGGTTTTACCGATTCAATAATCGAGATGATTAAAATGAACCTATCTAATGGTCTACATTCACTAATTCTTCTTGACATTGATTTATCACCATTATTGGCAGTAAAGATGTTGGTCAAAAACGTAGAAAAGTTAGGGCTAAATAAAGAAACGAAAATTGTTGTTGCATGCAGGCTTGGTAGTGAGGAAGGTATTATAAGATATGGCACGATCGAGCGTCTCATCAATGACAATGACATCGACAAAGTACCAGGCATTCTTATAATTCCTGGTAAACTCCATTTCATGGAGGAGGAGGTGTTAAAATTCTTCAAAAATAGAAGTTAAATTCTTTTTAAAAATTCTGGCGCAAACTATTGATTATGAACGCTGACGAGAAAGTAAAGATTGTCGAATCTGTTGCGGAGGAAATCGTGACAAAGGATGAGCTAAGAAAACTCTTTGAAGAGAAGAAGCACCCTGTTGCTTACGATGGATTTGAACCAAGTGGTCTTGCTCATCTTCCGTTCGGTGTGTTTCGCCCTCTTATTCTCGAAAGGTTAATGAAGGCTGGTATTCATTTTAAACTCTATCTCGGTGATTGGTTCGCATGGATCAACAATAAACTTAGTGGCGATCTAGACACCATAAGAAAATGTGGTGAATACTTTGTTGAAGTCTGGCACGCGGCTGGTGTTGATTTAAGTAAAGTTGAAATCGTTTGGGCGAGCGATCTGGTAGCAAGGAAAGAATATTGGCAGCGCGTTTTAACTGTGGCAAAGCACTGCACCATAGCGAGAACTGAACGTGCCTTGACAATCATGGGTAGAAAAAAAGGAGAACTTAAAGAAGTAGCACAATACTTTTACCCGATGATGCAAGTTGCGGATATATTCGAGCTGGGAGTTGATATTTGCCAACTTGGTCTAGATCAGCGTCGTGCAAACATGCTTGCCCGAGATATTGCAGAGAAGTTAAAATGGCGAAAACCAGTTGCGGTAAGCCATCACATGCTTCTCGGTCTCACAGGAATGAAAGAGCCGGAAGGTTTCGATGAAAACAAAAAAATCGATGCTATGATTGCATCGAAGATGAGCAAATCAAAACCAGAGTCGTCAATATTTGTACATGATAGTGAAGGGGAAATAAGGAAAAAAATTAGTAAAGCATACTGTCCCGCAAAACAAGTTGATGGAAATCCAATACTTGAATACACAAAGTACATCATCTTTCCAAAGTTCGATAAGATGAAGATCGAACGGGATAAAAAGTATGGTGGTAATTTAGAGGTCGAAAGCTATGAAGAGCTTGAGAATTTGTTTAAACGTGGTGAATTACACCCACTTGATCTGAAAAGTGCTGTTGCATCTTATTTAAATGAAATAATCAAACCGATAAGGGAACACTTCGAGAAAAATAAGAGGGCACGGGAATTGTACGAGATCGTCAAAAAAGCGAGGATAACAAGATAGGTGGTGATTAAGAATGATCGATCCAAAGCTGATAAGAGAAAATCCGGAGTTTGTAAAGGAAAATCTAAAGAAGAGACAGGATCCTCAAGTATTGAAACTTGTAGATGAGTTTCTCGAAGTGGATAAGAAGAAGAGAGAGATTGAAACTAAAATAAACAAACTCAGACACGAAAGGAATGAAGCATCGAGAAAAGTAGCAGAGTTAAAAAAGAAGGGAGCTAACGCAACGAAAGAGATAAAGAAAATGGGACAGATCAGTGATGAGATCGAGAAACTTCAAACGAAGTTAGAAAAATACAAGACCGAACTCGATGAAATCCTTTATAAGATTCCAAACTTGCTTCACGAGACTGTTCCATTCGGTAAAGACGAGCATGATAACGTTGAAATAAGACGATGGGGTTCTCCTCCGAAATTTGATTTTGAACCAAGGGGCCATCTAGAGTTAGCAATGCAACTTAATCTGCTTGATCGTGATCGTGCAGCAAAGGTTGCTGGGCATGGATTTTATTATATCAAGGGTAAACTTGTGCTTCTCGATCTAGCGTTGATACGTTTTGCTATAGATGAACTAATAAAAAAGGGATACAGCCTCGTTGAACCACCGTTTATGCTAAACGAAAGAGCATACAGAGGTGCTGAGGACTTTGAGTTTCTTCGTGATCAGGCATATAAGATTGAAGGTGATGATCTATTCTTGATTGGTACTGCAGAGCATCCACTTGCTACCATGTTCATGAACGAGACCTTGCTTAAAGGGCAATTGCCAATGAAGTTTATCGGTGTTTCACCGTGCTTCCGTCGAGAGGTCGGTTCCCATGGAAAATATACAAAGGGTCTTTACAGAATGCATCACTTTAACAAGATAGAGATGTTCGTAATTTCGAAACCTGAAGAAAGCTGGCAAATATTCGAACAGGTTCAAGGAGATGCTGAGGAACTTTTTCAGAAACTTGGTCTTCATTATCGTGTTGTTAACGTCTGTACTGGCGATATTGGATACAAGGCAGCAAAAAAATATGATATTGAAGCATGGATGGCTGATGGTAAGTTTCGAGAGATTGGTTCGAACTCCAACTGCACGGACTATCAAGCAAGAGCTCTGAATATCAAGTATAGGGAAAAAGAAGGGCAAAGACCTGCCGGTTTTGTTCATATGATAAACAACACAGCAATCGCAACGAGTAGAACGATGATTACAATCATGGAACAATATCAACAGAGAGACGGAACGATAAAGATTCCAAAGGTTTTGTGGAAATATACTGGGTTCAAGAAGATTGAAAGGCAGTAATTTACTTATAACGAAATTTTTATTTTTTATTTCATAATTAATTCTCATGATAGATCAAAGACTGAAAGAAGAAACAGAAAAATGGATCGATAAGATAGAAAAAGAGTTGGAATCAACAGGTTTCTACGATGAGAAAGGTAAAGAGTTCTTATTGAATATACATGCCTACGTTGACGATTCCAAGTATTGGTTGGATCGGGGTGATTTGATAAAGGCTTTCGAAGCGATTATATGGGCTTGGGCATGGTATGAGATCTGTCTCAGATTGGAAATTCTAAAAAATATAAATAAGCCCGAGGAGGAAGAATAATTATGAAGGGTTTAAGTTTACCAATAAATGCAATTGTTATAATCGCAATTGGAATAATTGTTCTTCTTGCATTGACCATGTTTTTCACAAGTCAATTTTCCAATGCATCATCTAGTATGTCTAAAACCGAAGAAATTCAAAGAGCATGTGCTACTTGGAGAATGACCAACTGTGATGATAATTATTGGAATAATAAAAATATATTTAACAGTAAAAATATGTCCGCTATTTGTACATCTGCAGGTTATCCGAATGATAAAGCCCTTTGTAAGGATATTTGTGGTTGTAGCTAATCACATTCTATACTTTTTGTAATATGTAGAATCTTCTAATGGTGCTATCCATCTGTCAACGTATCTTTTCTTGTTTTGAATTATGATAATTCTCGATTCCTTGTGTTCGTCCATAAGCTCGAAATCCGGAAGGTATTTTAGAAGCTTGTTCATCCACTCGACAACTTCCTTATGGTCTAACATATGATCCTCTTTGAGTCTTACCGTTGAATATCCAACATGCATATATGATTTTGCCTCCACAAAGTGTGGATTCGCTCTTTTGATAAGTTCTGCAATAGCCTTTATCTCTTCTTCATGAGTATTCATACCTCTTATAAGCGTTATTCTTATCACAGTCCTCGTGTTGGTCTCCTTAATGAAGTTAAGACTCTCCATAATCTTGTTCCATCCATCTCTCACAACAGGACAGGATATTTTTTCAAAGGTTTTCTTAGTACCAGCATTTAAAGATAGATAAACTTGTGTGGGTAGTGCGTCTTCTCTTTCAAGTCTCCACAACATTTCTGGCTCTTCTCCATTAGTTACCAAGAATATAGATTTAGTTTCTGGAAGTGATTTTAGATATTTTATGAGCTCAGGAAGCTTTGGATAAAGTGTCGGCTCACCACTAAGCGAAATTGCAAAGTGAGATGGTTTAAAAGCTTCTTTCAGAATCTCTTTATCCACCTTTTCATTTCCTCCGAAGCCGGATAAAAGTTTTCTTCTTTCTTCCAGAAGATGGTTTATAATATCTTCGGATTCATCAACCTCATCCGACTTCATCTCTACTTTATTGTAGAATTCAGTAGGTCTCCAGCAGTATATACACCTATGATGACAGTACATACCAGCTGGAGAGAATTCCATACATCTATGTGTTTCTATACCAAAAAACTTCCTCTTATAGCAAATTCCTTCACCTTTCAACGCCTTCTTTGTCCAGTGACAAACATCAACAGTGGAATGATTCCAAACACCATACTGAGCATTTCTAAGCTTTTCTTCTGTCTTCTTATATATCGCCAGCTTTCCGTTTTCCTTATGAATTGTCATAACTTTTTGTTATTTGTGAAAAAATTTAAACAAGCTAAAATAATCAATAAGTATGAAAGGTACAAGTCTACCGGTAAATTCTATAGTAATAATAGCATTGGCAGTAATTGTACTTGTTGCGATCGCCGTTTGGTTTTCGTCAGAAATGCTTCACGGACAGAAACAGGTTAACGCCGAGCAGGCATGGGTAAGTGCGTGCAATCAATGGAAAGCTACAAACTGTGATGCAGGACATTTTAACAACACATTAACAGGATTTCCAGGTATTTCTACTATAAAGGAAGCATGTAAAGCTGCAAGAGGATCAGATGATGCTGACCTATGTAAAAAGCTTTGTTGTGGAGAGTAATTTCTATTTAATTTTTTCTTATCTATTTATTTCATGGAGATAGTCTTTGTAACTTCTAACCCAAACAAGGTAAGGGAGGTTGAAGAGATACTAGGTATGAAGGTAAAACAAGTCAGTATCGATGTGAAAGAGATTCAGTCATTGGATGTTAAAGATGTTGTAAGAGAGAAAGTTATCGAGGCGTACAAGATTGTTAATAAGCCTGTTATAGTAGAAGACACGGGTTTGTACATAGAATCGTTGAATGGTTTTCCCGGTGCATTGATCAAATGGGTGATGAAGACTATAGGAAATGAGGGAATATGTAGAATTACAACTGGGGACAGAAGAGCCGTAGCGAGAACGTATGTTGGATACTATGATGGAAACGATCTAAATCTATTTGTTGGTGAAATATCGGGTAGAATTTCTGATGTACCACGTGGCGATGGATTTGGATGGGACGCCGTTTTTATACCGGATGGATATGAAAAAACATTTGGAGAACTTGGACCAGAAATTAAAAACAAAATATCGATGAGAAAGATAGCATTTGAAAAGTTAAGAAACTATCTTAAACAAGAGTAACACTTTCCGTTTCTACTTCTCCAACGCCTTCAATCTTTTTTATTTTTTCCTCAATCTCCGAAGGACTTACAGTCTTATCAGGCATGACAAAAAGAACCTTTATTGCTTTTAATCCAAAGGCTACGTCCTCTATTGAAATATCACTTACCTTAACTACATCGGTCTCTAGTTCCTTGATTTCATTAACAATCTTGTTAACATCAATATCTGGAGATTCCGGCATTACTTTTAGCGTAAGTGCTACTTGACCCATTTAACCACCTCAAGGACCTTCAAACCCACATTTTGGACAAATATACGGAACGCTAAGCTTTCTACATCTTTCACAACGAACAATTATTTCCTCTCCACAGTTTGGGCACTTAAATTTTACCCAGTTCTCCTCCGTAGCAACATTCCTTTTACATGAGGTACAAAGTATCTCTACCATATACCTTTGTTTTAGGGAGAGAAAATATAAAAAGTTTCATCATCCAAAAGGACTGAAAACTTTGAGAAAATCTAAACTATTTAAGTTTTAAAACCAATTATTGATAAGCTTAATATATAGGTGATATTATGGCAAGTAACAAGCCACACTTAAATCTTGTAACGATTGGTCACGTAGACCATGGTAAATCGACCTTGGTAGGTCGATTGCTCTTCGACAGTGGTGCAATCAGAGAAGACCAAGTAAGAAAGCTAAAGGAAGAAGCAAAGGAGAAAGGAAAGGAAACCTTTGAGTTCGCCTTCGTCATGGACCGACTCAAAGAGGAAAGAGAGCGTGGTCTAACAATCGACATCATGCATCAGAAGTTTGAGACAAACAAATACTACTTTACAATCATAGATGCACCAGGTCACAGAGACTTTATCAAGAACATGATTACAGGTACATCTGAGGCAGACGGTGCGATACTCGTCGTGTCTGCAAAAGAAGGTCCACAAGAACAGACAAAAGAGCACATATTCTTAGCAAAGATTTTGGGTGTAGAACAGCTCATTATAGCAATCAATAAGATGGATACAGTAAACTACGAAGAGAAGAGATTCAACGAGGTAAAGGAAGAGGTTTCAAAGCTTTTGAGGGCAGTGGGTTATAAACCAGAGGAAATAACATTCATTCCTATCTCCGCATACAATGGAGATAATGTAGTAAAGAAGAGTGATAAGACACCTTGGTACAATGGCCCTACTATCGTAGAGGCATTGGATCAATTCAAGGAACCTGAAAGACCAATAGACAAGCCATTGAGAATTCCTATTCAGGATGTTTACTCCATCAGTGGAGTAGGTACGGTTCCTGTAGGAAGGGTGGAAACAGGAGTATTAAAAAAAGGTGACAAGGTAGTATTTGTACCATCAAACGTTACTGGTGATGTAAAGTCCATCGAGATGCATCACGAAGAGATTGCAGAGGCGAAGCCTGGAGACAATATTGGTTTCAACGTACGTGGTGTAGGTAAGGATCAAATAAAGAGAGGGGATGTAGCAGCTCATCCAGATTCTGCACCAAAGCCTGTTAAGGAATTTGTAGCTCAGATTGTAGTATTGAACCATCCTACCGTAATCTCTAAGGGATACACTCCAGTAGTTCATGCACACACTTCACAGGTAGCTTGTAGATTCGTAGAGATTCAGAAGAAACTTGATCCAAAGACAGGTCAAGTAGTCCAGGAAAATCCTGATTTCATCAAGACAGGAGATGCAGCTATCGTAAAACTTCAACCAACAAAGCCATTCATCATTGAAAAACAGAAGGACATTCCACAGTTGGCACGATTCGCAATCAGAGATATGGGTATGACAGTTGCAGCAGGTATCTGCATTGATACCGTGACCGAGTAAATTTTGATTTTTCTATTGTTTTCATTTTTCCATTTTAATTCTTTCGTTAAAATGGCTTAGAATTATAAGTCTTCTCGATAAATTTATATTGCCCCCGTGGTGTAGTTTGGATTAACATGCCACCCTGCGGAGGTGGAGATCCTGGGTTCGAATCCCAGCGGGGGCATGAAGAGATTAATACCTCAAGATTTCCTATGATAAGTTTTTTTATTTTTGTTTCTTATTTTAATTAGGTATCGGTTCAATTCTTCGTAAAACTTTAGCAGTTCATTCATATTTTTTGTTTTTGACTTAACATATTCTATTCTTTCTTGAACCGTATGATGCTCTATTTTATCTACATAAACAACCGAAACTTCACAATTTTCAAACTCATTTACAGGAAATATAGGAGCCAAAAATTTATCAAAGGTAGCATCTATTAACTCATTATCTACTTTTAATGCAAGATGATATCGCTCTGGAAGATTTTTTGAGAGATTTTTCAAGTGCCTATTAAGAAATTCCTGATCTTCCCAGTAAAAAATATAAGTTAGATATAAGACCTTCGATCCTAATTTTTCATAAAAATTCCCAAGATATAAATGTTTAGAAGTACAACCAGCTTTTTTGTGTATTTTTAAACTTTCAATAGCTTTTTGATAGTCTATAGATGCTCCAAACACAATTTCAAAAGGTATATCTCTCACTTCTTCGAACATCTTCTTTTTATATTCATATGTATTCAATTTTTACACCTTTAATGGGTGTAAAGTGTCAGATGTATTCTATAAATAATAAGTATGCAATAAAATAAAATTTTATTTATGAGAATCATCAAAAATGCCTGGAATATGGAGTTTAAAAGAAAAGGGAAAATTTGGGTTAAACCTCAAGAGGATATTCCCAAAATTATTAAAAAATGGAAAAAGGAAGGAATAAAAAAAATTCTAGACTTGGGATGTGGTACAGGCAGGCATCTGGTTTACCTAGCTAAGAATGGTTTTGAAACCTATGGATTCGATATTTCACGTGAAGGTATAAGAATTGCTAGTAAATGGCTAAGAGAGGAGAGACTAAATGCTAATCTAAAAGTAGGTGATATTTGCAGAAGATTGCCGTATAAAGATGATTTTTTTGATGCAATAATTTGTATTAAAACATTAAATCATGGAAAAATAGAATGGATAAGAAGAACCATTCAAGAAATGTATAGGGTTTTGAAACCAGGAGGATATGTATTTGTTACTGTTCATAAACATAAAAGTAAAAAACAAATACCAAAAAATAGATTATATGGAATAAAATGGATTGCGCCAAGGACTTATATCATATTAGACGGCCCTGAAAAGGGGCTTCCTCATTATAGATTTAACAAAAAAATTTTAATTAAAGAATTTAGAAAATCAAAGTTCAAAATTTTAGATTTATGGCTAGATTCAACTAATTATTATTGTTTATTAGCTAGAAAATTATCCTAGTACGTCTTTTAGCTTAAATTCATTTCCATTAATAAAATAGAACGAACTTCTATCCTGCGATAAAATTCCCACAAATTTTACATTTTTATAAATAGAAAATATTTTTGCTACATAAAAACGAACTCCTCTTTTCTCATTTGGTCGAAGATCAACCTTTTTAACTAATAAAACTCTACAAATTCCTATAAAGTTTGATTTTTTATCTAGAAAATGAAAACCATCATGAAAATTATTTGAGGTAGATAATTTTACAAGCATTCTAGCAACATAATCAATAGTTGTATTCTTATTTATTTCCTTTAGAAATTTAGATTCCATTGATGGTCTTAACGAAAGAGTCAATTTTTTCATTACATCTTTTGTAGATATTACAAATCCTAATCCGTGAAAATTTTTTGAATGCTTCTTAGAGAGTTGTGTACACTTTTTAAGTATTTTTATTCCAATTTCTTCAATTACCATTTCTCCAACACCTTTCTAATTTCGAGATAAAACTTACTCAAATTTTTAGGTCTAGGAAGCTTTCTTTTTCCCTTTGGCTCTATAAATACTCTCATAAAAATTGGTCCTTCTTTATTTAAAGCCTGTTCTAATCTTTTTTCAAAGACTTCTCTATTTTTTACTGAGTTATAAACTTTGTATCCAGCTAATTTTGCCATTTTTTCTAATTCTATATTAGAAGAATAAGTTTTCATTCCCCCGGTAGAAAAATATACCCCATTATCCAAAACTATGTGTACAAGATTTTTTGGTTTTGTGCTTCCTATGGTACAAGACCCACCGAGATTCATCAAAAAACTTCCATCACCATCTATGCTGATAATTTTAACATTTGGTTTAGAAAAGGCTATACCTAATCCAATAGACGCTACCAGTCCCATAGAACCAGCCATATAGAAATGTTTATCATATTTAGCTATTTCAAACGCTTCTCTACCTATTAATCCAGTTGTTGTTATGACTATTGCCTTCATTTTTTTAATTTTACTAAAAATGATCTTTAATACCTCTCTACGTTTCATCATCAAAATACACCTCTCTTTATTATTAGAGCTACTGGCCTATTTTTTTTCTCCAGGCTTTTATTAGCCCTATAAACAGAACTTTTTATTGTAGTTGGTGAAATAATGTAATATTTTATATTTAGCAGTGACAAGATTGGAAGTGTAATTTTCCCATCAATTAAATGATGGGTCGCATCTTCTCCTTTACATCCTCTCCAGGTTATCAGAAATATAACTGGTATTTTATATGAAAGAAGTAATGATGAAATATCATGTATTGAATTTAAGAAACCAGAGTTCTGCATATAGATGACAACTTTATTTCCAGCCATTGCTGCTCCCGCCGCAATTCCTATGGCCTCTCCTTCTCTAATCGCTGGTATATGGAAAATATTCTTATTTTTTTCAATTTCCCTGATAATATATTTTTGTACTGCGCACGGTACACCTGTTGCGAAGTTCACATTCACTTTAACTAAACTCCTTACAAGCTCTTTTGCCCTTTTCTTCCTAATAACCCCTGATAAAGGTTTGTAGGTGACTCCCTTCAATTTTTTCACCTTTAAATTTTGTATACCATAATCCTCTATAATTTTCCCATAATTTTGGTCTTAAATCAGTATCCTCAAAAATATTCTCGAATATCATTCTAGCATTTAAAAAATAATCTAACCTTTTAGCGTCTTCATGTCTTAAAAGTTCAAATGATGGGTGATATGCTTGGAATATATTAATTACAGGAAATCGTGTCAATACCTTCTTAAATTTTTGAAATGCATGAGAAATACTAGAAAGACTATCCAATCCAAGTACATATAGTAATGACGTCTCAATTCCTTTTTTTCTTAAATTGTTTAGAAATTTAACCGTCTTCTCTACATTAAAGGCTGCGAAATATTTTTTTCTTTTGTCAATAAAATCTCTTCGTTCAAGAGTTTCCAATGTAAAATAATAAGAAAATTTTGGAATGATTTTAGATATTTCCTTTAAATTACTTTTATTTCTTAGCTGGGCCCCAATATATTTAATTTCACCTTTAAAGTTCATGAGTGAAGCAGCTTTATAAATTGAAATTAAATGTGTAAATAACTTTTTTTCATTCTCAAACAAACCAGTATTAAGACATATCTCTTCCAGCTTTGAAAATTTTATTTTGGCTGTTTCTTCAATTTTTTCAAATAATTTCAAAATTTCTTTAAACTCTAAAAATTTTCTTTTAGACCTAGGTGTTTGATATTGAGTACCACAAAATGTACATTTTCCTATACAATGACTTCTATCATTAGTATTTAATACTAGAACCTTTTTTTTCTTTCTAAAATAATATAGTTCAACTAGATCATTTTCAAATTTCTTCAAACTTCCAATCATATATTCTCCTAAATGTATTTTTGACTTAGTTAAGTAAAATGGAGTTTGAGATGTATTCAAACATATCATTAAATAAAAAGTTTTATTTATAAAATTTGGAGTGAAATACGACCTTATTCTTAAGAATTTTAGAGAACTCTTTGCTCCTAAGGTATTTAGTGATATTAAGCAAGTATCAGTATCGGGAACGTTATATTTCTGTGAATAGTATTTAAGATTCTTTATATTATCTATCACACTTAATATATGCCAAAAAATTTTATATTTTTATTAGAAATTTATCAGGACAAATTCACAGATCCAAATATCATTAATGTAAAGCCGAGAGTTAGAAAGTACATAATGGAGCCGAACCAAAGAATATGAAATATTAAATTGTTCTTTCCGATTTTATCCTCACCATTTTGAATCCCGTTTATTAGAGTCCCTACGATATAGGAAGTTAGAATGAAATATATAGAAGACACGAGCTGAAATTCCCCTTGTGTAATTTCTAGTTTACCCCACGGTAGAATTAACATGCTAGAAGCATATGTTCCCATAAGTTCTTGTCCGGTAAACTTTGTTGCTATTTGATTTATTATATTTATCATAAGGTTTGAAAGCGTTACAATAACACCAGAAACTAATGGAGTCAAAATGTATCCCTGAAGCTTTAGAGCACTGACTATATCCTCTAAGAGATCGCTTATTCTTTCTTGTGTCTGATGTACATCATAGAGATATCTAGAAATACTCAACATCGCAGAGGCTGCAGCCTGTACACCTTTAGACGAAACATCAGCAACAGTCCTCATTATTGAATTGATTAGAGTAGATGGATAATAAAGAATAGCACCATATTCTGGATCAAATATAGCCTGTCGAAAAGTCATTCCAAGTCTTTTTATGTTTCTAAGAATAATAACAAAGAATTTTTTTATGCTAAGGTTACCTATTGCGTGTATCAGCCTTTCTATTGCAACCTCTAATGGCATTCCGGTAGAAAGATAATTTCCAAGTTGAAATAGAGCCTCTGTGAATTCTTCTTCTATTTTCCTTATTTCATTTCTCAATTCTATTCTTTGGAACGATGAAAGATAAAAATAAGATATTGATCCAACAATAAGACCAAAAGAAATTACTATAGATTGAAATAGATTATTCTCATCGGCCGCTGTAGCATTTATATAGAGATGAGAACCGAAAATTATGAAAGGTAAAGCAACCAAAATTGAAAATGGTAGGACGGGAACAAAGTATTTCTTTTTTCCAATTCTTAAGGCAAAGGTCCCTTCTGGCGGCATATCAGGATGATGAACCGGTCTTATCTCACTAAACGTTGTCGGTCTTCTAGAAAGAATTTCAGAAACAAAAAACATAAGTGCAATTGGGAGAATTCCATCAAAACCTATGAATAGTATGGATGATTTTATCTTCATAAATATACCCAATACAGGAAATAGAACCATTCCTATGACTGGCAATAGAATTCCAAGAGCATGAAGAAGCATCACAGGTATTTTAAGTTCTTGTGAATAATGCTTGGCTTTTTCACTTGTTCCATCAAGCACTATCTTAACAGCTTCATCCAGCATCTTTAGTCTTCTTTCCTCGGGTTGTGCTAATGCATTCCTTAGTGTTTGAACTGCCTCTATTATATACCGCTCTTCCTTCCATCTAGACAAATATTTCATTAGTGCTTCATCAATATTTTCATACTTACCAACTTCAACATCCCATAAAATTTTTCTCATATCATTTGCTAATGGCCCTACGAGATTTCGAGCAGCGAAATCAACTGCTCCTTCAAGATTTGGCGACTGTCTTAAATAAACAACCATATACAAAATAAGGAATGGAATTTCTGTTCCTATCTTAGTCATGTATTTTCTTTTATAGGTTATAGGATAGGTGTACAGATAGTAAGAGAACAACAATTCAAATAATATTATTATAAGTGCATGATTCAACGTAATACCAAGCTTCAGTATGTTTGATACTACCACAACAACTAAGGTTAAAATAATTGAACTTAAAAGAAAGAGCATAGCAAGAGATGTTGCACCTTCAGGTGTAATCTTCATCTTGGTTATCTTTATTGCATCTATCATCTTCTTTTTAGTTTTTTCATCTGGTTGAACTTTCATTATCTTCTCTGCAAATTCACAAGCCTTCTCGTAAACTGTGTCCTTCTTCTTTAACATCTCTTCCTCTTCTAAAAAGAGCTTGTATTCTCGAGAAGCAAACTTATATGCAGGGACTTCTAACTTAACGTCTGATTTTTTCTTCTCCTTTTTCTTTTTGAAGAACTTCTTAAACCAATCAAGCATGTTTACCACTTGATTTCAGCCATTCTAACCATCTCTTATATATTTCATTCGAGTCCAACTCCTCAAACTCTTCCAGAACTTTACTGGAAATCAAATGAAACTGATCATTAGACTTAACAACAAACTCTGCTTCCAAAATTTCTGGATTTTTCTTTCCATATTCTGCAAGTGTTTTCATTATTTTAGACCTCAACATTATATTGTCCCAGACCTTATCCCATCTTCCTTTCCATTCCCTGACACGGGAGGCTATCTCATTCAATACAAATGATTCGCCGATACTCAATGTTTCGGTTGGTCTCAGTTCATCCTCTTTTGCATGATACTCGAGCAAATCAACAAATCCCCCTTCAGTAAGAGGGTCTTCCTTCCAATGTTTTCTAACCTCTGTAAGTTGTATTACTCTTCTAAATGTTGTTAAGCCATCAGGAGATCTAAGTCTGTTAGCAATGACTATAATGTCCGTCGCCTTAAAGCTGGTGGGAGGTACCCCCAAATCATTAACAACTCTATCGTATACACCATAGGGAGAGTCACCGTGTATGGTACCTGCCACTACGTTTGCTAATGCACCAATACGCATAGCCTCATATAGCGCCTTTGCCTCCACACTTCGAACCTCACCGACAATCAAACACGAATCTCCTAAACGAAGTGCAGTTCTCAACGCCTCATCTGCAGGAAGTTCTATTTCTACTTGAGTTATAACACTTCGTGATTTCAATTGCTCAATATTATATCCAAGCTCTCTCAACTTTCTTACTGGAAGTTCTAATGTATCTTCTAATGTTACGATTCTTGATTTTCTCATTATTTGAAGCATCATCGCACCTAACAATGAAGTCTTACCACTTGAACGAGTACCAGCAATTAATATACTCCTTCCATTGTCAACTAAAAACCAAAGTAATCCAGCTGTAAATGGATTTATCATCCTATTTGATACGAATAGAGGAAATGTCCAAGGTCTTTCTCTATGTCGTCTTAAAGCAAATGCCAAACCTGTTGGTGAAAGTGTTCTCGTAATTGAACAGACTCTTGCATGACCTCCGGGTATAAAAAGCTCTGTATCGAGAACTGGGTTCGCCTCGTCCAATGGCCTTCCTGATAAAAGTCTCAATCTTGTCGCCCAAGATTCAGCATCCTCTCTACTAGGTATTAGATTCGTCTCACACTCCTCAAAGTCGTTGTGAAAGATATATATTGGCGATCTACCTATAGGAGAGTTTACGGAAATATCCTGAATCTTTTCATCTGCAAGTAAAAGCTCTAAGATACCAAAACCAGCTGTATATCTAGTAAGTATTCGTGCAAGCAAATCTATCTTATCAGATGAAAGCCTTACACCATGTCTATTTGCCAGATCAGATACCAAGTCCTTTGAAATGTTGTAAAAGGTTTCCCTCATCGTTTTTGGATCAGATAGTTCCGGTCTTCGTGGCTGGTGAGCTGCAAGATATCTCCTTGCAGCATCAAGTATTGTATATTCATCCTCTTCCAACCTAAATTCTGGTGGTAACATATGATAAAGATATCGAACCTTTCCAGGTAATCTAAAGATTTCTACGATTGATTCTCCAACCTTATAACGATAAACAAGCTCTGCATTTTCTGGTGGTATTGCAAGATAATAAGTGTACATAAAGTTCGGTCGAATTGTTGGATGAAATATTTCTCGGTAGAATGATCTGTCCTTTATTGGTTTATCTAACACATCCTTAGCCAGTTCAAATATTTCACATCGATCGAGAATTTCCTTCATAGGAAGTAGAGCTTTTCTTAAGTACTTTGAATAACATTCTTGACATATACCTTTAGACCTTTCTAATCTCACTTTGACATGTCGAATTTCACGTATCAACTGTTTGTATGCATTCAAAGGATCATACTTAATTTGATCTACTAAATTTCTCAAAAAAGCATATCTAGTGGGAACACACTTATCACATCCTTTTACAGAAATATTTTCTAAAGAAATTAAACGCTTTCTCATTATCTCTTGAATTGCATCTGCAAGTTGAACTAGTAATTTTACTTGGGGATAGTCATACTCATATTCTCTTGTTTCAGCGAGGACGATTTTAGAAACCTTTTTTACTTCAAATAGCTTCTCAATTATTCTTCCCATACATACTTCGCTATCCTCTATACTTGCTCCATATATGCAACCCAGACAGTTAATTCTCATCGTCTGGTTTTTATCATCGTAAGTATAATCACAAACCATAATTATCTCTTATAGTTTTTCCATTTATAATTTGAAAAGAAAAAAGAAAATCATCTAACTAAGAATGCCCACCAAGGTCTTCTTATGTGAATTACATCTCCTGTAACTACGTCGGCACTACTTTCCACTGGAACGTTAACGTTAAACACACCGAGAAATTTTCCTGGTTTCAATGCTCTTACCTTGTAAACGACTTTGTTCCCTTCACTATCTATCTCAATTCGTTCAAGCTTCTTAAATTTGACTTGTTGCCTTATCTTGTTTATTACATCATCTGGAAGCGCCTTTATTTGAGCCGTAACGTTTCTTTCTGTTCGCACTACAACTGTTCCGTTTTCTATTTCGATATTTCTTCTCGTCACGACTGTTAGATTTCCTATTCTCATTTCAACTTCCCCCTTACTCTCGTTCACTGTCATATTCACTACTCTTTCTCGTATCCTCGCTCTAATTCTTGCTAACCTTGCAGGAATAGCTGTCTCGTTTGTCATATTTTTCATTCTTAACCATGCAGAAATTCTTGCTTTTCTAGGATTAATCACGAACCTTTCTATACCCTCTGTGTGATTAAGCGCATTTTCCACTTCAGTCTCATTTCCTGTTTTCACAATAGATATCTCAGTATTAGGAGCTATTATGTGAATCTCCTTAGTATGATTTTCATTATTCTGACTAATTTCTATCACTGCCCTTGGAGTTGTTATGTATGTTTCCTTTGTTTCATTAGAGATTACCATCGTTCTGTTTACCCCTCTACTACTCATAGAAATGATTTTCGACCCGTTAACAATCTCTCTAGTTATGTTAACCTTTCCCTCTGGTGTTTTTATTTGAATCAATTTTGTACCGTTAATATCGACAACAGTTTTGTTCTTAAGTAAGTGGGATAACGCAACTGGTCTCATCTTGTTCATTATGTGAAGAGTCCCCGGTGCTGCGTTCTGACTCTGTGGAAATACTGCAAAGCCCACTGAAGCTACTAACAGAACTGATAATAAAATCAATAGTTTCTTCATAGCATCACCTAAACCATCTTCTTATAAATAAGAACATTGGCTCTTTATATTCTTTTCCTGTGAGTTTGGAGGCTAGTCGGAAAAATGCCACGCTCGCAGGAGCGTACGGATGATATTCAACAACAGGTTTCTTTGCTGCCAAACTCCTCAAAACGTTCTTATCAAAAGGTATTTTACCTATCACAGGAGCCCCTAGGGTTGCTTCAACTTCAGCATCCCCAATCTCGTGTTTCTCCCTCATTACCCTGTTCAAAACTATACCCTTAATCTTCACGCCCATATCCTTGGCTACTTCCACTGTCTTTAATGCATCCGTAACATCTGGAAGGTATGGCGATGTCACAACCAGTATTTCATCGCATGCTTCCAACACATTAATTGCCGTCTTATCTAGCCCAGGGGGTGAATCTATTAGAACTTTTGTATCAAACTCCTTTAGAGCCTGCTTTAGACCTGATGAGTCAATATTAAGATACCTAAGAGAAAGATGAGCTGGAATAAATCTAAGTCCTGTTTCATGTATATGAAGAGCTTCTAGAAGGGAAAGATTCTGATTAAGAACCTCATGAACCGTTTTATCATAATCAAAGATTCCCAAGTGTAGACCGAAGTTTGGATTTTTTAGGTCTCCGTCCATAACAACAACTTCCTCTCCAAGCTTGTGCATTGCTAGTCCAAGATTAACAGAAACCGTAGTCTTCCCAACACCTCCTTTACCAGATACGATGCCAACGACATTCCTCATTTTTCAATCACTTTTACTTTATAATATTTTTTCTTTTCTTTTATTTCTCCTTCAAGTATTCCTTGAGATTCCAAAAATCTTAGATATTGATTTGCACGCGTTCGTGAAATACCAAGCTTCTTTCCAGCTTCTTTGGCTGTCATTGGTTTTTGCTTTAATAAAAATAATATTTGTTTTTCCTTCTTCGGATTGAGATCGTTCTTACCCTCTTTCAATCTCTTCTCTAAGCGCTCCACACGATGGCCAAGCTCTTTAAGCATTATTACAATTTCCTCTTTAACCTCTCTTACCTGAATTTTTCTTGGTTCACCAACAAGATTTTTTACCTTCAGTAAATCTTCAGAGACTTCAATCCTTCTCATTTCAATTATTATTATCACTTAACCTCTTTATAAATTTGATGGCCAACAGTTTTTTAGAAAAATGGCTGAAAATTGCAAATTTTTTGATATATGAATGTGTTTGCAAACACGTTATAAAAGCTTATACTTCCCAACACTTATATTCTAATAGACAATTGGCGTCGGTAGTTAACATTAGGTGAAGTTAGATGAAACAAGTAATTTTATTTTCGCTCTTAGTATTGTTATGTATATTTCCAGCTCAGTCCTTTGGCGGTTCAGTGCAAACGTGGCCAAAAAATGGAATATTAAATACGATCAATGATTTGATCGGAGGGGTCGTTAACTTTTTTGAAGGAATTGGAAGTAGCATTACGGGTATGATTACAGCAGTTCCAAAGGGTAGTATCCCATCTAGTGGTACAAAAATCCCAACCACACCTACTTCACCAGAACCTATGACAACTCTATCTACAACAACGTCTACAAGCACTTCAACGTCTACCACTACATCGATCGCTACAACAACTACCATTCCGACAACAAGCACTTCGACAACCACTACAAGCACTGTTGAGACAACTATACCTACAACTACAACCATAGAACCAACCACTACTGTCAATGAAACAACGACAACGATCGAACCTAATACAACAACTACAGTGAACGAAACGACAACTACCATCAATGAAACTACTATCCTTCCTGTAGAAGCTCAGACAAAGAATATAACTAGTAATGAAACCACTACCACAGTGGAAACGACTACCACGATAAATCAAACCTTGAACAATGCATTAAACCAAAATAATACCCTAAATGAAACAAATATCACACTCACTACTCTACCTTCGACAACTAGTACAATCCTGACTACGACTAGTACGATACCGACAACTACAAGCACTCTGGAAACTACAACCGTGCCAACAACGTTGGAAACAACAACTACGTTAAATGAAACCGAACTTCCAAACCTTGTGATTGGTGTTGCTATGCCCAAGAAGATAACAAGAGGACAAAAGTTTTCCATAACTGTTAGCGTAAACAATCTAGGAGGTCCGGCTTCGGGACTTGATGTATCATTACTGCTTCCGGATGGATTTGAGGTAATAAGTTATGACTCTGATTGTTCGTCATTATCATATGGTCAAACCTGTTCAGCGTTGTTCGTTGTGAACAGCTCCCTATCTGCATCTCTGGGGGCAAATAATTTTGGTGTGTTGGTGAGATATGAATAAAGGAGTAAGTAGTGTAATAGCTGCTGTAATATTGGCATCGGTAATAGCTGTATCTGGACTTGCAGCTGTAAAGCTTTCGACTACAGGACTTCTCACAGCTGGAAAGATGAAGCAGCAAACATTACCTATGGAAGTGTTTGCTAATACGAATCTAAAACTTTGGTTAGAAAACGATACTCTAAAGGCAAAATTAATATTAGACAATGAAACACCAGTCTCTGGTGAAACCGTCTATTTCTCATTTGATCAAAGTAAATACTCCGCCACCACAGATAAGAGTGGTGTCGCTTCTGTTAAAATAGGAAACTATTCCGGCGCCATTGTCGCATCCTATCCGGGAAATGGTAAGAAATACCTGAATGGGGTAGAGGAAAGTATTAGCACAGAGGAACTGGATCTAAGTCAGATTCTTCCTCCTGAAGCAAAGAATGTAGTAGTTAAGGAAAAGGAAACGAGGAAGGTATTAAAGACATTCACGAGAGTAAAAAATGTAAAACTGAAGATAATTACACCGAAAACTTCTCTTTTAACAGGGTTTGCTACAAAATCTGAATCATCTAAAATAATAGTTAAGAAACAAATTAGAGCCGTACTGAATCAACCTGTAAAGTGGAAAATAGATACCGGAAATTACGAAATCGAATATGAAACATCAAAACCAATTGCGAAGGAAATTATGCTGGGAAAAAGAAAGAAGATAATCGTAGAGTCGAATGCATCAGATCATTATTATAATATTTCCGCATTTACCACGATACCAGAACTCAGCTTTCAACCCCGTCTTTACCACATCGTAAATGGTCAGCGCATCGACGTGACAAATGATCCAAGGTACAACGTCTCCTACTGGGATACGAATGGTAACGGCTTATATGACAAGATTACGTGGATTGTTCCGATGTTGAGTAACGATACATACGAAATCGATCTAACAATTCTTAATCTTCAATCTTACCCTACCGTCGGTGGAAACTGGACTGTTAAATTCACAACACAAGGTACTGCCGACCTATGGATCAGACCTGTTAACGGAACTACATGGTCGCTCTCTTCCTCAGACAATACCGATCTTCAATTCTTAGATATTCGTTGTGGTAACGAATCAGTCAACTACCAATGGATTAACGGCTCTGTTTATGTATTGGGCTGGTCATGTAATGAAACAGGATATGAAATTAGTCATGTAAAGACTCATGGTCATCATTACTTAGAATTCAAATTTGGTAATACAACAAAGTATGCAGAAAATTTTGCCAGTGGTCAAACAATCTGCGGTGTGACATTTAGTAATATTACATACGAATTTTTGAACCCATATGGTAATACAATTTTAGCAGTGGATGACAACGGAAATGTCTTGATCAAAAGTACAAATGTTCATACAAGTACTGCACCGTCATCTGCACCAGTAAATGGTTTTGGAATTCAAATAAATGGTGTCTGGAATTGGACATTTAATGCAAGTGATGCCTACATTTCTGGTAATATTCAACGATCAATAATATTACCAACATCGGCGGGAGCGAACGATGTTCTCATAGTAAACGCTAGCAATGGCGTTCCACTCCTTTACTTTAATGGATCTTCTGGTGATCTATTAGCAAAAGGAGTTGTAGTTTATCAGGGAGCACAACTAAATTGTCCATCTGATGGATATTATTGCTATGCGACATATTATAGGGAACATAGAAATTATTATTGTAATGTATCATCTGGCGACTGTGATTATACCTACTCAAATCGAATAGATTGTAGAAAATACTGTAAAGATATTTGTCATAGATATACCGGATGTTCTAGTGGTGCATGTAGTGGATCTACTGCTTGTGCAGATAACTATCATTGTAAAGTTGGTTCAGGATGTATATCAGGTGATGGGTGTAGTGGATATAAATTATGTTCATGCTCAGGTGGATCAGCAACATGTGTCTGTAACAAAGCGACATGTCATGCACCATGTGCAACTCATTCAGATTGCCCTTCAGGGTATTGCTGTGACATGGGTACTTGTACTTGTTATAAATCTGATGGTAGTCTTTGTCCGGGTATGAACATATAAATACGTGTGAGTAATATGATAAAAAAAATAATATCGGCCGCGATTTTAATGTTATTTATATTATCCACTATAGCCTTTTCTTTACCCATATCTTCATCTTACATAGAATCTGGGAATAGTGCGACAGTTCAAATGAACTCTGGTTCTGTATTTTATGGAGAGGTTGATGCTGGTCAGGTCGTTTCTTGGAAATATCTGAAGTATCAAATTTCTGGAACTGGTATTACTGCACAAGCTATGGTTAATGTTTCTGACTATGAAAACTTTGCCTCTGTAAAAGGTAGTACTGGTTGGTTTTCTATTAACGCAGATGGCGTACTTGATATTAAAGAATTATCATCAACATTTAACCTTCCATATGCACGATATGCTCGATTCGCAATAAAAGGAACTGGAGGAGCCTGGCAAATTGATCAATCATGGTTAGAAATTTCCACCGGTCCTGATGTATTTCAACCAAAAACGTATTCTACTACAGGAACAGAAAAAACAACATTTAATGATGGTGATAATGTTGTAATAAAAGTGAACGTTACAGATCCTGATGGGGCATCTGACATAGGTAGTGTATTGATAAACATAACTGATCCAAACGGTGTTTCAAGAGTTATAAATGGAGTAATGAGTGTTGACTCTTCTATAAGTTACGGAAAAACGTATAGATATAACTTTTCAACTACAAATGTAAATGGGACTTGGTCCTTTACAATAGTGGCAAAAGATTCTACTGAAAAAACCGATTCAAAAGCTGGATCCTTTGTTATAGTTGATACACATGCACCAACCATTACTCTAAATTCTCCAGCTAACAATGATTGGACAAACAATAATAAACCCACATTCTACTTTACACCTGATGATTATATTGATCCGGTTTTGGATTGTAGTCTTTACATTGATGGAAATGCCTGCGGTTCAACAACTGCAGATAGAGGACAACAATCAAGTATAACATCTACATGTACATTAACTGTTGGAGCTCACAATTGGTATATCAAATGTACAGATGATAAGGGTAATACCGGCCAATCATCAGAAACGTGGACGATAAACATTGACACCACTCCACCAACCTATACTTGGCTTTCTCCATTGAGTGGAAGTTGGTATAAAGATGGAGATTCAATTAGTATTGATGTTGATGTTTCTGATGGAACAGGTGTCGGAATAAATGATGGGGAAAATTGTAATGTAGAGATAGATGATTCAACGACATCGTTTACGGGGACAGTTACTTATAGTAGTGCGACAGGTAAATGTACTGGAACGATAAAGCTGAATAATCCATCAAATCTAGCAGAAGGTTCAAATTCTCATTCGATAACTGTTAGTGTTCCTGACAAGTTAGATAATGTACAGACATCTTCAGGACTGTTAATTTCGATTGATAATACTCCACCAACGATAACTTATGTAACTCTAAGTGATTATGATGTTCAACCGGGGACAACAATCACGGTAACTACGGATGGCTCTGATTCACTTAGTAGCATAAATACTTGTCATGCTTATCTTGATGATGACACAAACTATGGAAATGGATATCTAGATGACTTGGGTGAGTTAGGAACCGACTGTAGTGGACCTGTAACATTACCTTCTGTTAGCAACGGAATCTATTATATAGTCGTTAGACCAGTGGATAATGTGGGTCTTTCAAACACGAAGGCAAGTAGTGCGCTTAAAATCGATTCAACTTCCCCATCTTGTTTAATCAAATCAATAAAAGAAGTTTCTGGAACTGATTATTCTTATGTAAGTGGAACCACGATATGGTACAATAATGTAAGTAGTGGTTCATTCATGGTCAATGTATCTGCAAGTGACGATCTTGCAGGAGTAAGTAGGGTGGTGTTTCCTGCTACAACATCATCTGGTACAACCGACTATTCATCGCCATATAACCACACATACACCTGGTCTATTGGTTCGAGTTATTCCAGTACAGCAAATGTAACGTGTTATGATAAGGCAGAAAATTCCGCTACTACTTCATTTACCATAACTTTAGACAATACTCCTCCATCTGATGGTTCAATAACTTACACTGATGGTTACTACACAACAAAGAGCGTTTCCATATCATATTCATTAGGTTCTGATAATGTGGGTGGTGTCGGCCTTAACACTGCAACTGGTAGGATTGAGAGAAACTCAGCACCACTAAGTGGTGGTGTTTGTGGTTCTTGGTCTGGATGGACAACGCTCTTATATGATTCTGATGGAACTCATGTAGATGAAACCGTCCAAGATAATTATTGCTATCAGTATATATACAGAATCTGTGACGAAGTAAGCAATTGTAAAAATTACACTTCTACCAATATCGCTAAAGTGGATTCCGTATTACCAACAATTTCATATATTGAACCACCGACTGAAACAAACAACAGTATTATTCATGAACCATTCATAGAAGTGAAGGTTTCAACAAGCGATGCTGGTGCTGGTGTTGATAAGATTACCATCTACCTCTACAGAGCAGATACAAAAGCCGGACCTTACACACTAAATGCGACCAAGACATTATACTACTCTGGTCAAACCTCTGCTTCACTCTTGGCAAACTTCACGGGATTGGGAGATGGATTTTACAAGTTCAACGCAACAGTCTGGGATCAAGCAGGAAACAAACAATCAACAATGACAAGAACCGTTTCAATAAGTCTTAACCCAACAAACTTAACAGATCTTTCGTATTCCTGTGAAGATGATTGTGGATGGGGTGAAGCATGGAACTTCACCGCCAACATCACCGACAAAGACAATAATCAACGGCTGAATCTCACGTTGCAGTTGTTTAATAGATCAGGATCCGGAATGTGGGAAAACATCGACTCTAAAATAGTGTACAGCAACGGAGATAGTTTTGCCGAGACATTCTCGTTAGATCCTGCCTGGACTAATATAGATTCTAACAAAACAAGGGAGTTTAGATTTATGGCCACTGATAACTGGGATGCTACATTCTATAGCGATCCTATAACTGTCGATGTCAAGAGAGATGATGTGCTGTTAAGTATCACAAAAGGTATTAATGAAATTGTAAACAGGGATGACAGTACCGACTACTCAAATGTAACACTTGAAGCAAGGTTATACGATGTGGATAAAGACGGATACGTAGCTGGAGAAAACATAGATTTCTTGTTCTTAAATGCTAATGGTTGGATCAAAATAGGATCGTCCACTACAAATGGAAATGGTTACGCTGAATTTATATGGAACCCAGATTGTACTATCTCACCATTAGGAGAACATCAATGGAGTGTGAACCATTCAACAAGTTCATTATACAAATTTACATCTAACAGTAGTCAAGTAACAATTAGAGAAAAGCTTCATGTAACCATTTTACAGCCAACTAATGGTGAAATAGTACATAGAAATAAGATATATCAATACTTACGTGCTAGCATTGCCGATTCTTGTGGGAATGACTTAACATCTAGCTCTACGATAGATTGGTCAACAGGAGCAAAGGGTCCTAGCGTGGAATGGTCAGTACCAGATCAACTAGGGAATTTCACTATAACCGTCAATGGAAGTATTTCTGATTCATTTTATGATCCAGGGGACTCGAGTGTCATCGTGAAAATATTTGGATATTCTAAAACCACCGACTTACAAACATATGCTCTATGGTCTCATAACGAAACATCAGCAATTAAAGGCGAACCTGTTAAGATAAATTGCAACGTAAATGATGAAAAAGACTCTCCTATATCTAGCTATCCGGTGAATTTCTCTGTATTCAATTCCACTGGTTCACTAATCTCATCTTATGTAAACTATACCAATTCATCTGGTGTTGCAACGTGGATATGGAATACAAGTGGAAAATCCGTTGAGACTTACACGATAAAATGTTCAATAGATAATATCGAAGATCCTCAAAACCAACTATATTATAGTATTACTAGCGATTATAACCAACTACAGAAGAGCTTTGATGTAAAATATCAAGATCGATTACTCCTTGAAACTGATAATAGCTGGATATATAGAAACAACACGTTTAACCCTCACGTAGCAACAATAACTGCAAAATTCATGAAATCATATGAGGATATGCAAAGTGGATATATAGAATTCACATATAAGAATGGAACACATATAGCCAGTTGTTCAGCCGATTCATCAGGTACATGTTCAATAACATACGATGAGTCAGACTCCGCAACTCCTGAGGAATATTTAATAAAAGTGGGTGCTGCAAAAGATCTCGATAATTTCCTTGATAAAAATTATACTGCAACATCTAATATATCCATAGAAGTAAGAGGTAAATTAAGTCCTGTAACTTTAATCAAACCAATTTCAGAGGCTAAATTCAATAAAACGAACTATATAAACTTTTCTTCATCTGTTGAAGATGAAAACGGTAATGTTGTAAATGCTAATGTTTCATATATTCTTTCTGGAAACAATAAAGGTGACTTTAGAATAGTAAAGGACGTATCATCTGAAGAGACTAGATGGAAAATATTTAATGATCTAAAACCTGATTCATACTCAATAACTGTAAATGCAACAAGACCATATTATACAGGTAGTAGTACGCTTGGTTCGAGGAGTATTTACATTTACGGTTTTGCTAACGTCACGAATCTAACATTAGATTATCCTCTTTACAATGCACCAACAAAGGTAAGCTGTAAGGTAATTGATAGAGACTCATCTGAGCTTCCAATAAGTAAATATAATGTAAGCTTCTGGTATGAGAAGTTGGGTATATGGACTCTAATAGGGTCTAATCTGACAGACACCAATGGTACTGCTACGATGTGGTGGATTCCTGATATTGTAGGCACAACCAAACTAAAATGTAATATTTCTGATCAATTAAAGATATTTTACTATGCAAATCCTTTAGCAAGTGAAGTGATCAATGACACTGTGTCTGTTGGCGATAACGAATCGCCAGAAATTCATTCATTTGAAAAAATTGGAACTACACCGTTAGAGGCAAACCATCAGAGCTTGACATTCAAAGCAAACGTAAGCGATAATGTAGAGATAAGTAGTGTACGGGTTGAGATTACCGGAGTTGAGAGTGATATTGTTATCTTAAACCCCGAGTCCATAGATGATAGAGGAAATGGAATTTATTCGATAGTTTATACACCAAAGAAGGGTGGATTTCACTATGCTACATTGTATGTAAATGACACGACTAACAATACCAACTCCAGTGAATCAATTAGCTTTAATGTAATTGGTACTGCTAATGAGAGCATGAGTATTACACCAACCTCCGTAACAACGGATGATAACATAACGAGGGATAATCCTTACAACTTTACGCTAAATATTATTGTCAATAACACAGGATCATCAGATATTATTAACAATGGAACAATGTACAATGTCAACATGTCTCTTGATCTTCCAACCGGTTTCACAACAAAAAATATAACTAAAATATGTGAATCCGTTCCTGTTGGTGGAACGTGTGAATGGAACCCTGAAATTCAGGTAACGAATATTGTGGATCTCGGTACAAACACAATAACTATTAATGCTAAATGGAATAACCCAGATAACAGTATATCGACAGATTCTAAATCAATTTCAGTAGATGTTTTGGAACACCCAGAAATATCTATAGAACCTAACCCAGTAATAGGTACAGCTAATCACGGAGAGACGATAGAAATACCTATAAATGTTTCAAACTTTGGAAACACAATTCTATATGCAATAGGTTCTTCCTGTTTAACATATACATATCCACTTAATTGTAGCTACATAACTCCATCGATTCCATATAGTTTAAATAAAAATGATACTCAAAGTGGTAATATTGTTGTTAAAATACCAAAAGGTACTGATCCTAAACAGTACGAGTGGAAGCTTAGAATTAATTCAACAAAATATGTAAATAGTTATGGTGAATATGTCTCTTGTACTTCACAAGGATGTTATAAAGATATTACCGTAGATGTTAATGTAAATGAGGATAAAAGTTGGAGCATCTCACCTAATAAAACAAATCTTTTAGTTCCTATAGAAGATTATAGATCAATAAACATAACATTAAACAATACCGGTAATGTTGATAGAAATTGGACTATTTCCACATCGGGCTGTGGTAACATAATTGGTCTAGTTGTATCTCATCCACAGTCTATATATGTTCCAAAAATCAGTAGCAAGATCATTCCTATAACCATAGATGCAACAAATGCCGAAAATGGTGGAAATTGCACGATAATTATTTCATTCAGTAATTCTAGTGCAGAACCACAAGCCAATAGCACGGTGATTAACTTAACTGTAGAGGACACCCCACCTAATTTTAATGTTCAGATTCTTCCATACGATTATATAGATATGGGCAAAGAGGATGTTACAATAAACGCAACCGTGGGTGATAATAAATTAGTTATCTATGATGGTATCAATCTTACAAAACCAGACGGATCAACTATAGTTCTAGTTGGAAAGAAAAGTGTTAGTCGACCATCTGATACAATGACACATGTCATCTTAAGTTCAGAATTAGACCAGCCAGGAGAATATAAAGTAAAGGTCTATGCATGGGATAATGCCAATCCAAGTAAATATAATGAAACTATTATAACTTTCCATGTATACCCAACAACATCTTTAGCATTAAAGACTAACTATACGTCAACTACTATGTTGAATACTGTAGAAGTAAATGGAATAACAGCAGAGGATTCAAAGACTGTATCAGTTAACGTGACTATTAATAACACAAAGAGGATTGGAGCTTATAATGTTAATCTAACAGGAATCAATGGTCCATTGAATAAAAAATTCACTTTAACACCATCATCACAATACTACAATAAAATAAAGATACCTCCTGTTATAAGTAAGGTATTCAATATAACGATACCCGCAGGTACACCACCTTCAGGCTCTACAGAATACTATGTTACATTCGGAGCTCGATGGGAGAATCCGGATGGAACAATTGACTCTACTTCAACCCCCTTCTATATTAAAGTAAACCCGACGAAAATATTAGAGATCACATCCAATTCATCGACCTATACCGTTCCTCACGCATCAAAGAAAACAATAAATATTACTTTATATTCAAGAGGTAATGCTCCTATCGATAACATAAAATTATCATGTGTACCAGTCGGATTGATAGATTATTGTAAGAATTTCAGCGTATCTATTACACCATCAAGCACAAGTTTAGGAGCCGGAGAAAAGACAATAGCTAAAATGACATTAAATGTCCCATTCACATATCCTCCTGGAGACTATAATATAAAAATCGTTGCAAATTCATCAGACTTAAATGACGTAGTAAGTCTTCCTTTAACTATTCACGTACCTGTAGACACAACTTGGAACTTAACTCCAACACAATACAACTTCACAACAGGTAGTGGAAGCTATGGATACTTCTATGTCAACGTTTCATCATACGCAAACGTTAACTTAAGCTTTACAACATCTTACACCAATCCAAACATAACGGCTTCTGAAACAACCTTCACACTCAAAAAAGGCACACTTCGCCTCCTAAAAATTAATTATACGGCACCAGAACTTGCTGAGAATGAAAATGAAAGAAATATTACTGGAAATGTAACTGTTTCATGTACTGATTGTGGACCTCTACAAAATCAAATACAATCCTCCACTCTCAATGCAAACATGAGAGTACTTCCATTCAAGCTTTATATAGAAAATATTGAACCGACTAATGATATAAGAGCTGGAGACGAAATTCAGGCAATAGTAAATGTTACATTTGCGGGTCAAATCTTAACAGATCCAAAACTCGTAGCATTCAATGCATATATAGGAGATAAACCATGTGAAACTACAAGTGAATTATTCAATATAAGTAAATGGAAGGTAAGATTCAAAGCACCAACACTCCCAGACGGGAAGAATTACACGTTGAGAATAGAAGCTATTCAACTACAATACAATGCAAGAACTCCAAGATATTTCAATTACATCCATTATAAAGACGTGACCCCTCCTAACATAACATCTGTTAAAACGAGCTTCATAGAACCACAAAAACCTGAAGAAATATACGTTAATGTAACCGACAATGTTAAGGTAGACAAAGTCTGGATAGTAATATACCACAATGGATCCGTATTTGGAAGCTTTAATTTAACTAACCTTACAACTAACTTCGTAAATTCAAAATGGAAATGGAAATCACCAGCATTAACTCTCCCAGGAGATTATGATGTTGTAATTTATGCAAATGATACTACTGGTAATATAGCAAACCTAAGTACATGGTTCAGAGTTAATCAAAAGGTTAGAATAGAGGGAATTGTAAAAGATGTTAAAGAAAATCCAGTACCAGTAGAATTAGGAATTTATAAGAATACAAAAGCTGGAATAGGTTCGTACATGGTTACAAAAATCATGAATCATACTGGAAGTTACAACGTAAGTATACCTAAAGGAAAATATGACATCACGATTAAGGCATTAGGTAATGAATTCACATTCAGAGATGTGAATGTTGAATCCAACTTAACAAATATAACCAGAGTGAGTGATGTTGATCTAAGTGTTGTAACTTCACAACTACCTCTAGAGGGGGGACAATTACTAGGAGCGATAGGAATTGAACATAACATTTCATATTCATCTGCAGATGTTATCTTGAACTTTTCATCAGAAAATCTGATTCCAGGAGATCTCGGACTGAAGAATATTGAGGTATATAGATGTGATGATTGGGACTTTGATAATCAAACATGTAATGGTGAATGGACCAAGGTAGAAAATACTGAGGTTGATGTGGCAAACTTACTCATAAAGGTACCGTCAACAAAGCTTTGTGCATTTGTAATTGTAAAACCAGCTGTTGCACCTTCTACAGTTACAGTTCCGCCACAGCAACCGACATCACCTGGAGGTGGCAGCACAGGCATATCATCTCAGTTAGAAGAGGCTTTAGAGAAATTAGTTAATCAGAGCCAATTACCACCAATATCAGCAGAAACCGATTTAATTGAGGCGACACTTCATCCAGGAGAATCTAAACTATTCTCGTTATATCTTTCGAACAATCTCAACAAACCGGTTACGGCCCATATAAAAATACTTGGAAGTATTTGGCAGTTTGTCCAGTTAGAGAAGGATAATGTCACTATACCTGGAGGTGGTTCTGAATCTGTCCAGATGAAAGTCTACACATTACCAACAACACCTGTAGGAACATATACAGGCGATATCATAATTTCAACAGACAAGTATACAAGAACGATACCAATAACGTTGATGGTTGTACCACCTAAAGAAGCTTTACTTGATCTAAAGGTCAATGCAATAACTAAAGAAGTTCCAATTAATGGAAGTTTGAAATACTATGTAACACTCTATAACTTGGGTACAAAGAAGAGATTTGATGTCACACTAATATACAGGATCAAATCTGCTACAACAGAGGAAATTCTTGATTACAAAGAAGAGACTTTGGCAATAGAAACATCTCTTGCATTTGTCAGAGTTTATGATTTGTCTAAAGTAAAGGGAATAGTTCTAGGAAAATACTTTATTGAAGTAATAGCAAAATATGATAATAAAACAGCTAGTGCAGTAGACATATTCGAAATTAAGAAGCCGTTCTGGACCAAGGAAAGAATTATGTTGCTTGGTATACTAGCAGCATTGATAATAAGCGTTTTGGTTGGTTGGAAAGGTAAACAGTACTATGACAAATGGAAGTTAAAGAAGATGAGATACTTACATCCCGTTGATATGAAGAGTCTTCCAAAGGGTGAAGTATGGCTCGGTAAATTAGCAGAGATGAATGTAAGAGCTGAATTCAAGATGGATGATTTAACAACTCACGCAATAGTCGCAGGTGCAACAGGTTCCGGTAAATCTGTTGCTGCAATGGCCATTGCAGAAGAAGTATTGAAACAAGATATTCCTGTTGTCGTATTCGATCCAACAGCACAATGGACAGGATTTGTAAGACCATGCAGAGATAAGAAGATGTTATCATTCTACAAGAAGTTTGGTCTAAGAGAGGAAGATGCAAGACCATTCAAAGGTATGATCTATGAAGTTACAGATCCTAATGTAAAGATCGATCTAAGGAAGTACATGAATCCTGGTGAAATAACTGTTTTCACGCTAAACAAGCTCACTCCTGAACAATTCGACCAAGCAGTAAGAAACATCATCGATAGTATATTTAAGCAAGGATGGGAAGAAGCTTCTGGTCTGAAATTGTTGGTAGTATTCGATGAAGTTCATAGATTGCTAGAGAAGTTCGGTGGAAAAGGTGGTTACGTTGCATTGGAGAAGGCCTGCCGAGAGTTCCGTAAGTGGGGTATAGGAATGGTTATGATTTCACAAGTATTGGCAGACTTCAAGAACGCAATCAAAGGTAATGTTCTTACTGAAATCCAGATGCACACGAAAGGTCTTGAAGATGTAGATAGAGTAGAGAAGAAATTTGGAAAGACATATGCAGAGCGTGTTCTGAGATTAGAAGTTGGAGTCGGTATGCTACAGAATCCTAAGTACAACAAGGGTAGACCTTACTTCATAAACTTCCGTCCACTACTCCATTCACCACACAAACTACCTGATAAACAACTAGATCTCTATATCAAGTACTCTAAAGAACTCACAAAGATTGAAGAGAAGATTGAAAAAATGAAGAAGCGTGGCATAGACACAAGTGACATTGAATTAGACCTCAAATTAGCTAAGGATAAACTTAAGATCGGAGCATTTAGAATGGCAGAAATATACATAGAAACGCTTAAGGGTAGATTGAATGAAGGTAAGTAATCTATCCATTTTTTTTCTTATCTTTCTCTTAGGAATAACGGCGATATCAAGAGCTGAAGTTATCTTTGAGTATGAGAATGAAACACTTATGCTTGTAAATTCTAATAAGACTATATCATTAAAGATCTTCAATAATGGTTACCAATCTGTAAACGAAACATTTACTTGCTATTCTCAGTTAAAATTTGAATGCCCATCTAGAATAGTATTAAATCCAGGTGAAACAAAAATCATCAAAATAAAAATATTTTCTGAATCTGAACCCGGTACATTTGACTTTCAATTTTTCATGAACAAACTTATAGGTAAAATAAAAGTAAATATCACCGCCTCAGATGCAATGAATTCTATCATAAAATCTTACGAAAAGAAAATCGAAAAATTAAAGGCTAAGAATCCTAACATAGAAGAACTAATAGAGGCCGAAGTCGAGTTAAATGCAGCAAAGAAACTAATAAGTACCGGTGAATATCAGAATGCATTAGATGAACTAGATATTGTAAAGAAAGATTTAGATATAGCATCGAAAAAAGCTATGGGAATTCCGATAAAAAACTTTTCTAGTGCAATTCTTGTTGTGATGGTATTTTTAGTGATCTCATCCTCATATTATTTAATGTACAAGATGGTTAAGATGAATCCCCAAGAAACTGAGAGAAAGTTCATAAGAGAATTGATGATTGTAAAAGACCAGGTAGGAAAAGTGGAAGAGAAGAAAGAACCACTTGAGGTTAAAGATCTAGAGAAAATGATACAGAAAATGAAAAATATGGGAGAAGATGTTACAGAGCTAGAGGTAGATCTAAAGTTAATAAAGAAACTTAAGAGAGAAGGAAAATTTGTCTTAGCTGAAAAATATCTTAATAAGATTAGAGAAAGATTGGAGTGGGATATGAGGTGGTAAGATGGGAGAAGAAGGTAAAGAGGACCAAAATATGGTAGAGAAAAGTAAACAAGAGAATAAACCAGAAAAAGAGAAGAGAACTCTGGGTGAAATACTTAAAGAGGAGGGTTTAATCGAGGAAGAACCTCCCGAGGAAGAAGAATCAAAGGAGGAAAAGAAAAGTAAAATGGATATTCTAGATGAACTTTCTATTAAAGTTGAAAAATTGGATGGAAAATTAGAAATGGAAAAGGAGGCAAGAAAAACATTAGAAGAACGACTATCCACCATGAACGAATCTATAGGAGATCTAAGAAGAATGATACTTGACCGTGAAAAAGATATTACGAAAATGGAAAAAGATGTTGAAGAGTTAAGGGAAATGCTTACCTATTTGGAACCACGTAAGATAGAAAAACGATTTGAAAAATTCATGGTTGATTTAGAGCGAAAAGAAGCCCAAATAGAAAAGCTAGATGTTTTAACGAAAGACTTAAAGGAAAGATTAAAAAGGTTAGAAGAAACATTTGCAAAACTCGGGAATGTAGAAGCTCTTGCGAATGTACTAGAAAAGGTTAGAGATGCTGAAAAACAGATAGAAGAAGAGAAGAGAGAAATAGATAGAATAGCGGGTAAAGTGGAGACTATATTCTCAGATATTTCTGAAAATTTAACTGCTATAAGAGATGAAAGAGAAAAAATTCATAAGGTTGATGATTTAGTCACTGATCTTGTTAAAACCGTTGATAAACTACAAATGAAAATTGAAAACGATGTAGTCACAAAGAAAGACTTTGAGGATGTTAAAAACAAAATAGAATCCGAGATCAAGGAGCATATACAATCAGAAATTGAAAAAGTAGCATTGAGTCAAAAGAGTATTGAAGAGCTTGTTCACGAAAAGAAAATGCTAGAACAGAGTTTACAAACAGTTGAAAATGATTATAGATCGGGAAAGATAAGTGCAGACAGCTTTGAAGAAATGAGAAGAGGTATACAGGTTAAGATGAAAGTTATAGACGGAATTCTTGAGAGAATAGGAAGAGAGACGCTGGCAAAAACGATGGGAAAATATGCAAAGATCGTCGATGAAGTCGCAAAGAAAGTTGACAACGCAGTTACAAGGGAGGAGTTACAGCCAATTTTAGAGGAAATGAAAAATATAAATGAGAAGTTAGACAAAATACCTATTGAGAAGATGTTATCAATGCAGCTTGAACTTGAGAGTAGTAAGGTCGATAGAGACGAGTTTAATAGATTCAAGAAATGGGTTGAAATGATGTTGGAAAGAAATCTGACTTTACTGAAAAAATTTGTTAGTGAGGAGATGTAAATGGAAATAGAGCAAATGTTAAATGAATTGGAAGAAAATTTAAGAAAAAAGGTTTCTACACCAAGCATAAAATCAGACGAAGTAACGGATAGAATAGAAAGACTGGAAAATAAAGTTTCAGAAATTGAAACACTGCTTGATCGACTTGTTCCGACCCTTCATGTTTTGAAAGATAGTATAGACATAGCCGAAGAAAACGTTAGAAAATTTAAAGATATTCGAGTAACAATTTCGGATGTTAAAAGAGAGACGGATCTACAAAAAGAAGAAATTGAAAAAATAAAATCGAATGTATCAAGAATATCTGGTATTTCTGAAATCGTTGAGAGGCTGTCGGCTAATGTGAAAAAGTTAGAATTCAAAGTAGATGGAAGCCTAAGTGAAGAAATAACAAATGTTAAAGAAGATGTTGAAAAGTTTCATATTGAAATTGATTCGTTAAGAGAATTATCTAAAAGATTAGAAATCGCTGAGAAAGCTATAAGTGGTATGATACCAATCGTTGATAGAGTTAAAAACAAGCTCGGAACAATAGAAATGGTAGATTCTAGAATGGAAAGTGTTAAAGATGTTGTAGAAAAACTTAGAAGCGAAGTTGGAGATCTGAAAATGCAGGTAGTTGCGTCCCAGTCGGTTAAAGATAAAGTTGAAAATCTATATGAAGAAATCGGAGATATAATGCGTGGTCTAAAGAAACTAGATATGAAGATTGAATCAGGAATTTCTGAAAGAATATTTAACATAGATGAGAGATTGAATGGTTTAAAATTAGAGATAGAAAAACTCAAGACAAAGGTTGAAAAGATGGAACATCCTGTTAGTGGGCTATTGGAGACCGAAAGAAGGATTGATCTTCTGGAAGACGAAGTAGAAGATCTCTTAGAAACCTTTGAAGTTAGAAAGAAAACTAAAAGAAAGATAAAGGCTAAGAGTAGTAGGGAAAAGACTAAAAAACTGAAAAGGAAAACGAAGAGAAAAACTAAGAAACGGACTAAGAGAAAATCGAAAAAGCGTAGGTGATTATCCTCCATACCTCATCTTTAACTCTTGATATGTCTTTTCTGATATGAGTCCTGCTCTATATTGTTCTTCTACGATTTTCAGCATTTGTGACTTTAAAGAGTTATCAGAACTAATAGAAGAAGTATTAGAGCTTGTCTTAGCGGTTTCGATTGGGTGACTCTCAATTAACTTTTGAGATTGTAGCATCGGATTTGTTTTTCTACTAGGAAAGGTTTGTAATTTATTCCCGATACTTTCGGGCCTTCTCAAATTAAAGTTTGGTTTCTGAACTTTTGGTAATTTTATAGAAGGTGTTCTTATCTCTGGTATACCATATTTCCTCAACAAGAATATTAAAAACAAGATTCCTAATATTATCAATGAAATAGAAACTTCTATAAATGAAAACGTTCTAGTTTCTGTTTTGTTAGTTATTTTGTTTATTTCATATTCAATTGAATCCATAATACTATCAGCTGTTGCATAGTCCTTCTTTTCTATTGATTCATTCACATTTTTCAAAGACTCTTCAAAATTAGAAATAAGCTCGGTTTTCACGGTACCAAGCATTTTAAGATATTCTATAGAATCTTTAATTTGTTGATATCTATACTTTACGAGTTTTTCCTTATCACCAATAATAATTTCGTATGGCTTTTCAATTCCATCTAAAATAATTACAGAGTCATATACATTTTTTGTAGCATTTTCAGGAACTACAATCTTCAAAACTATATCTCTAGATTGAAATGGCCCTATTGTATATTCTTCTAATGTCTGGACAGAAACTGGGGCACCTTTTATGGTTATGTTATCAATTCTGAAAAAATTCAGACCAGTATTTTCAACATCGATCGTTATTAACGACCTTGAGCCAGGTTCTGATAAAAGCTCCCCAGGGACAGTTCCTTTTATCACTAAATTGCCTCTAAAGATAATATATATAACTATGATAAGAATCAACGATATCAGCAAAATCCATTTCTTCATATTTTATTTATCTCCACGACCAGTATAAAAAATTACGTATGTACTACTCAAACAATAAAAATATCTAAATGAAGAAAATATCATGTACTCAACAGAAATCAAGAGAATTCTAAAGAAGAAAAAAATAAAATATGGCGATAAAATAAAAATTAAAAAATCTGGGCTTGAATTGGAAGGGATTATCCTACCAAAATCTGCTGGTGATTCTAATATAATTTTGATAAAGTTAAGTTCTGGGTATAACACCGGAATAAAGATTAACACCGAAAACGAGATTGAAAAAGTGGAAAGTGGAAAAATAAAAAGCTTGAGACCGAAGGTCGGCTCGTTAAAAGTAGATAAGCAAAAGCCAACCATCTCAATTCTTGGTTGTGGTGGAACAGTTGCTAGTAAGGTCGACTATGAGACCGGGGCCGTTTCACCAACATTCGATCCAAAGGATCTTGTTGAAATGTACCCAGAAATTGGAGAGATAACAAACATCAGATTTCGCTCTATGTTCAACACGTTATCCGAAAACATGACTTTTGACCATTATAAAAAAATCATAAAGGAGATTATGAAAGAAATAAAGAAAGGTGTTGACGGAATCATCATAACTCATGGAACAGACACAATGCACTATACATCAGCTGCGCTTGCGCTTGCTCTTCAGAATTTACCTGTGGCGGTAATACTTGTTGGTTCTCAGAGAAGTAGTGACCGTGGAAGCAGTGACGCATTCCTAAACCTCCTAGGGGCCGTTCGCTTTATCACAGAGACTGATTTTTCTGGTGTTGCAATCGCAATGCATGAATCTATGGACGATAGAGCTGTTCTCATACTACCTCCGTGTCGAACAAGAAAAATGCACTCCTCCAGACGAGATGCGTTCAAACCGATAGATGCAAAAGCGATAGCACGTGTCGATGAAGAAATAAAATTTTTCACTGAGTATCAGAAAAAAGACAAGAATAGAAAACTTATCGTAAAAGATAAGTTCGAGAAGAAAGTCGGTTTGTTAAAGATTCATCCAAACATGGATCCTAAGATTTTAGATGTTTATAAGAGCTATAGGGGCTTGGTCTTAGAAGGTTTTGGTTTGGGACATGCTCCTGTTGAAGATGGGAATGAGGCATTTTTTAGAAAGTTAAAAACGCTAGCAAAGAAAACAATAGTCCTGATGACGACTCAAACGATCTTTGGTGAAGTGAATATGAATGTTTACGCTACAGGAAGAAAACTACAGGAGATTGGTGTGATTCCAGTCTCAATGCTTCCAGAAGTTGCATTCATAAAACTTGCGTGGCTGTTGGGGAATCATCCACCATCAAAGGTACGTGAACTTGTTACCAAAGATCTTTGTGGCGAGTTTCGCTCTTGGGACACGTTCAGATTTCTACAAACCGATAAGGACTAATCCAATCAACTAACGGCAGTTAATTTTTGTTCGATTATCCGCTGATGATTAACTAAACACAATCCCGGCGTACGTTACAAATGAAGAATCTGGATAAACATCGTAACTTGTTGCATACTTTATGAGTTTACCTTTCTTTGCACCAAGTTTCTTCATGATCAATAGTACAAGGGTAATTGGAATGAAACCACAGATTGTTAATTCGTTCTCAACGACAAACTTGTAGAACTCTTTTGCCCTTAAACTAGAAATTAGATCGATTGCTTTCATATCTTGCTTCTTGACCCATTCAAGATTTTCTTTATTCGTTCCATTCACTGGCATAAATCCATAGTTAGAACCAAAATGAATGAAATCACTACTTGCAATGTAGAAGATATCATCAGCGACAAGTTTTTCACTTAGTTCTTCTATCTCTTCAAACGAAAGATGAGATAAAACGATAGGAATCAATTCGAATTTCTTGAATTTTACTTGGAGAAACGGTAATTGAACTTCGATTGCATGCTCAAAAAGGTGTGCATCCTCGTTAACTGTTATTTTTCCTGCGAACGACTTATCTACTTCCACGGCACCAAGTGGCGTTTGCCAATCCTGCTGACTTAACGCGATCCTAGTTCCATAGCCTGTATGATTTGGACACGCAATGAGAAATTTTCTTTTCTCTGTATTAATACTCGTATAAACTGCACCAGCAACGTGACCAGAAAATTGATAGCCAGCATGTGGAACGACAGCACCAAGTGCATCTATTTTTTCGACTTTCTGACCTAGAAGTCTCTCTACTTCTTTACGAAGTGTTTCTGGTTCCGGAGGGTAGAATCCGTAGGCGACAGGATGACGCATGATATTTATTAAAATTCCAAATTAATTTATAGCAATATTTAAGAGCCTAAAGCTTTGCCAACTTATGAGCCAATTTCAAAACCTCCGGTTCGTATTTCTTCGTAAACTTTCGTACGATTTCAACACTAGTTTCAAGATCAATTAAATGTCCTGCCGAAACATAAATTGGTTTACCACCAAATGAAAGCTCTGCTCCTATTACTTCATTACCATCGTATACCAAATCATTTTTCACTTTTCCCATTAGCAACGATTTTGCAACACCTATTGTTGGTTTGTTCAAGAGAACACCGACATGAGACGCAAGACCAAATCGACGTGGATGAAGAATTCCGTTCCCGTCGATAAGAAGAATGTCGAACTCGTCGTTAACGGTTTTTAGCAATTTCAAAATTATCGGCGCTTCTCGATAAGACAAGTATGTAGGAATGTAAGGAAAGTTCACGTTGCAAGTGATCGTTTTCTCTTTTAGAACATTGAACTCTAAATCCATCACAACGATCGCAGCTTTTGCCTTTCTTTCCTTGTAAGAAACATCAACACCTGCAACTCGTATCTTCTTCGGAAGCTTAGGTTTGATAATCTTTACTTTTTTTCTCAGTTTTTCTTGTTCTTCTCTTAACTTCATTAGTGGTCGATCCGTTTTGAAATTGGTGAAAAGCACCTCGTTGAAATTTACCACTTTTTCGCTAATGATTTTCACTCCGTCTTTCTTCAATCGCTTTATCTTTTCTTTTTCTCCTAACCGATACTTTCCAACTCTTCCATCTGTGTGAATAACCCGGTAGCATGGTATTTCATCCAAACGTTCATTTTCGCTCAGAACTTGACCAACTGCTCTAGCTGCTATTGGATCACCAAGCGATATAGCAATTTGTTTATAGGTCGAGATCTTGCCTCTAGGAATCTGTTTCACGAGGTCATAAATTTTCTCGTAAAGATTAGGTACCATCATTCTATTTCATTTAGTGTTTTATTTATTTCACTTTTAACATCAACATCCGATACTTCATTTATAATGAACTCCAATCTATCAAAAATCTTGTTCATTTTTGCATAACCTTTAAAGATAAATTCCTTACCAAGAGGTACCATGCTAAGAACTTTATCTCTTCCTCCCTCTTTGAACAGCTCTTCAGCCTTTTCTGTTGTTAGACCAAGTACCTTCTCGGCGTTATCTCTAAACAAAACTGCTCTAATATTTCCAGTTCCGTCATCGATAACACCGGAAAGAACTAAATTTGCTTCTCTTTTACCATGTTCCGGGCAAAGGCCGTCCTTCAGTGTCTTTCCACATATCGGACAAGTATAGAAAAATGGATTAGTATAGAATACTTGAACAAACGTTGCCCTCACTTCAGCCGAATCACCTTCTTTTATATCTTTTATATTCTTTCTTTCATAAACTCTTGTCGGTTTCTCTATAGGAAATTTCTTCTTTATTTCATCTACACTAATAATTTTTGAATCAGATTTTTCAATGGACCCAAAATTTCCAAGTCTTATCTCAGGCTGACCAAAATTGTCCACAACATAGCCCTTTACCTTTATTACGTCCCCTTCATTAAATTTAGAGATCTTATCTACTTCGTCATTCCATAATACAATTCTTATTATTCCAGTTTCATCGCCAATATAAAACGGACATAATTTTCCCTCACTTTTTTCTGTTTTGAACTCCTTAACGGGATCGATTCTCACTATTCTTCCAACAACTTCAACGTTCCTCATCCCAGAAATGATATTTTTGATCTTCAATTGATAGCTCTTTCTTTTTATCAAATCTATTCCATGTTCTTTTGCGATAATATATGCAGCACCCTCATCGGAAATCAGATTAGACAACTCCTCTTTCTTTTCTTTTATTTTTTTCATAACTTCCTCTTCACTCATTCCTGTATTCTCAATTATCTTTTTTACAACGTCCTCAAGCTCACTCATACTATTAAATAGAACGATAAGCTTTATAATCCTTCTAAACAAAGTTAAAGAAATGATAGATATTATATTTTTGGTTATTTTTGTGACTCTTATTGGTCTTTACGGACTAAAGAAGAAAGTAATAGATAAGTCTGGATTCATAGCAAGCATTATAGTTGGTTTAGGTGTCGTATTCTCTCTTCCACTCCCATGGTTTATTCCCTTGATTATTCTGTTTGTTTTAGGTGGACTGACGGCAAGATATAAGTGGGATCTAAAAAGAAGGATAGGAAAAGCAGAAAGAAAAGGCGGAAGAACCTATGCAAACGTTTTTGGAAATGGACTCGTTCCGTTAGTATCTGCTATTTTGTATTTTGTTACAAAAAATCCAGTCTTCATTTATGCATATCTTGCATCCGTTGGTGAGGCATGTGCCGATACTGTAGCAACAGAAATAGGACAACTAAGTAAAAATAAACCAATGCTCATAACAAATCTTAAAAGGGTTAGACCCGGGACCTCAGGAGGTATTTCAATTTTAGGAGAAATCGCTGCTATCATTGCAATTGTAGTAACTATATTATATCCTATTGCACATTATCATCAATTTAACATTTTCATTCCTGTTTTATTATCATCATTCATTGGTGTAAATGTAGATTCCATCATAGGAGCTACTCTAGAAGATAAAACAAGATTTGTAAATAATCACGTAACGAACTTTCTAGCAACGCTTACATCTGCCGTGATAGTTATCTTGATTCTTTAATTTCCTTTATTGCAAGCTTTATATCTTGCTTCATAACGGTTTTTCTACCTGCTAATTTTGCGAGTTTTTTTGCCCTCTTACATAGATTGATCGCTTCCTTCTCAAGAATTTTTGTCAGCTCTTCAACTGCATCTTTAGAAACTCTTTTTGCCCCGGTTGATTTTAGGATCTTTTTAACTGGGTTTTTCGTTAGAATCATGCTGACACCCTATAAACTTTATTAAGAAAACTACATATTTAAATTATGGTAAAAACCTTGATCATTTGTGTAGATCGAGATAACGATCTCGGTGAAAAGGCCGGTGTAAAGGGTCCGATAATCGGAGAAAAGGCATGCATAGAAGCCGGTAAAAAACTCTTATTAAAGGATCCCGAAGATACAGATGCAAACTCAGTTTTCGGTGCCGTAAGGTTGAAAAAAGAAACAAAGAACTCAGAAGTTGTAGTTCTTACCGGAGATAAAAATGTTGGTATAAAATCTGATGAGGAAATTAGAAGACAACTTCTAAAAGTCATGAAAAAATTAAAACCAAAAGAAGCAATTTTAGTTTCCGATGGTGTGGAAGATGAAATGGTTCTTCCAATAATTCAATCTTACTTACCTATCATAAGTATAAAGAGGGTGATAATGAAACAATCTGAAAAGTTAGAAGGAGCTTACTATATGATAAAAAATTTCATAAAGGATTTAGAAAAAGACCCAAAGATGTCTATTGCGTTTGTTGGTCTTCCAGCACTTGCATTAATGCTACTTGCTATTTTTGGGGCAACTGGCTGGAGAATAATTATTGGTGCAATTGGCCTATACCTTTTAGTAAAAGGATTTCATTTTGATCAATACATACACAGAATATTTGCTGAATTTTCATTGGCATTACAAAGAGGTTGGGTAGGATTTTCTCTCTACACTATAGGATCAATATTTTCTCTAGTAGGGCTTGGGTACGGTTATAAAGTACTAATTGATATGGGTCTCACAGACTACTTCCAATCATCTTTAGTGTTTCTCAACAATTCCATATGGTTCTTGTTTGTCGGAGGAACATTCTTTGCTGCTGGAAAGATTTTCACATCTATAAAAAGAAAGGTACACTACCTACCATTGTTTGCGCTAATCTTTGCTGTTGCATTGATAACTTACAGTTCAACAGACTTTCTCCTAAATCCAGATAGTGGAATGGCCGAACTCGCAGCATCAATAATAGTTGGGTTCGCCGCATTGATAGCTGCTAAGATAGTAGAATTTCTCTATAAATAGTGTTACTAATCAGAAGTTTCAAATCACCACTCGAAAATCTATTTAAAAGAATAGAACAAAATTATTAATGGGTTAAGAAAATGACAACAAAGACTGACTTGGAAGATTTGTTCTTGAGAAAGAAGCCCATGAAGTTATTGATAAGTCTATCCGGTGATAAGAAGAAGTATGTTTCTGTTCTAGCAAAAGAGACAGACTGCACATATTCTCATGTTGTTAAGCTTCTCAACATATTTAAAAAAATGGGAATTGCTGCCTTTGAGAAGGAAGGAAGAGTAAAATATGTTAGGTTAACACCGGAAGGGCAAGAACTCGTTAAAGGATTTGAAACTTTGTTGAGAAAATTTTCAAAATTCGGTGGGCAGAAATGAGAAGAAAGGAAAGATATGGAGAAGAGAAGAATGAAGAGCGAGAAGTAGTAGAGGTCAGTTACATTGAGTAGGAACAATGTAAATATTTTCTGTGATTTGGTTGGGTTTAAGTTTGAATAAATATTTAAATCTTTATCAACGAAATTAAATTAAGTGATTGGAATGCAAAAGGCGAGAGGATCTGAACTTATTGGTAAAGTTGTAATTTCAGAAGAAACTGGAAGAAAATTTGGTCTTGTAGGGGATATTAAATTCATTGCCGAATCTGGTGAATTGTTATCTGTCGTACTTAAGGATCCAACAAGACATGCAAAAGAGCTCAATCTAGAGAAAGATGAAGAAGGAAATATATTGATACCGTTCTCTACAGTAAAAAGTGTGGGAGATTTTGTAATAATATCTGAAAAGGAGCTAGTATAAGCTTTTTTCTATTTTTACTTTATTACAACTGGATAAAATTTTACTTCTTTACTATCTTCTTCAAATTTTTTTTCTATAAAACCACCGGCATGCAATGATCTGAGATAACTATATATGTTACTTGCTCCATAGTCGTTGAATTTTTCAAGAATTTCTGAAATAGAAATTCCTGGATTTTCCCAAATAATTTTATAAACTTTTTCAATTTGATTCTCCTCCATAATTAGAACTTTTTCACGAACTTTTTAAGATTTATTTATGAGTGTATAAATACAATTATGTCACTATTCAAAAGTATAATAAAGCAATCTCTTCCTGTTCTTCTCTTATGTATATTTGGAGAAATTCTTGCTGGATTAGTTGTAAGTAACGTTAAAATTTATTTAGATATCCTTCCCGGTATTCTAGTTTTAGTTCCTGTTGTTATGGGTACTCGTGGAAACATCTTAGGAATATTTGCAAATCGATTAACTACAGGGCTGCATTTAGGTACTGTTTATATGAGGTTAAGAAAAAACCCAACACTCTCAACAAACTTGAAAGCAGCTATACTACTTTCATTTGTAATAGCTATATTAAGTGGGATTATGGCACATTATTCTTGTATATTTTTAGGATTCAAATCAATGGGTCTAATAAAATTTATTCTAGTGTCGACTATTGCGAGTGTTCTCTCTGATACATCTCTTATATTCGTCAGTGTATTTGTTTCGTTTTATTCGTACAAAAATAACATAGATCCAGATAATATTGTTATACCTATTATAACAACGATGAGTGATGTTATTTCAAATTTATTTTTGCTGCTTTCAGTCAAAATAGTTATGTTAATTTAGAAATCAATTTAAAGAATGAATCCCATAAATAATAAATAATGAGTGATAAAATGAATGAAAATGTTAAAGATCTTCTTGAAGAGTTGAAAAATTTATCTGAACTGATGCTTGATTTAGGATATTCAGCGGTTTTCTTTAAATCAAAAAAGATAGCAAAGGAAGTTTTTCTTCTCTATAATAGATTAGAAGAACTTGAAGAAGAGTTATATCTTCATTTGTTTGCTGCATCTAGAGGAAGGATGATAAAGAAGTTTATCTCTCTAATTGAGCTAGTCGAAAGCGCTAAGACTGTTGCAAATGCAGCTAAAAATCTAGCAGAACTAGTGATGGAAGGAAAGAAGCTTCATCCTATAATAAAAGAAGCTTTGAATGAAACAGATGAATCTATTGTTCAAGTTACAGTATCCAAAAGCTCTATACTTGCAAACAAAACATTAGGTGAGTTAAGACTCCGTTCGAACGTGGGTATAGATATAGTGGTAATAAGAAGAGAAGGAAGGTGGATATTTGACCCTAAAAAGCATACAAAAATTCTACCAGGTGATATATTGATAGGTGTAGGAACAGAATATTCTTGTAAGAAATTGGAAGAAATTGCAAAAGGTAAGTTAAAAGAATTATAGGCTTAAATATTTTAGTACCAAATTCATTCTTATGGCAGATAAAGAATTTGATTTAGAGGATTTACCTGGTGTGGGTCCAAAGGCGTCAGAGAAACTCAGAGCTGCGGGTTATACTGATCTTATGAGCATTGCCACTGCTTCTGCTGGTGAAATTGCAGCGGCATGTGAAATTGGTGAAGCGACTGCCCAAAAGATCATACTTGCTGCTAGGGCGGAATTAAAGATGGGTTTTGAGACGGCAGATGAAATATTTGAGAAGAGAAAAAAAATTCAAAAGTTAAGTACTGGCTCTAAAGCCTTGGATGCGTTACTTGGTGGAGGGTTAGAAACTCAAGCAATAACCGAAGCTCATGGTCCTTTTGGTTCCGGAAAGTCTCAGCTTGCAATGCAACTTGCTGTGAATGTTCAACTTCCAGAAGAGCAAGGTGGATTAAACGGTACCTGTGTTTTCATTGATACGGAATCGACATTTAGACCGGAAAGAATTGCACAGATGGCAAAATCTATTGGATTGAATCCCGAAGAGGCATTGAAAAATATTTATGTGGGTCGTGCATACAACAGCGATCACCAAATGTTACTAGCTGAAAAGGTGAGAGATATAGTACGAGAGAAAAATGTGAAGCTTGTCATTATAGATTCGTTGACATCTCACTTCCGGTCAGACTACTCTGGAAGAGGTGAACTCGCATCAAGACAGCAGAAGTTGAATCGACACTTACATTATCTCCAAAGATTAGCAGATGCATACAATCTTGTGGTCTATGTGACAAATCAAGTAATGTCAAGACCGGATGTTCTGTTTGGTGACCCTACTCAGCCAATAGGAGGTCACGTCCTAGCACATGCAGCAATGTTTAGATTATATCTGAGAAAATCCAAACAAGATAAACGTATAGCCAGACTTATAGACTCTCCTTATCTTCCAGAAGGAGAAGCTGTCTTTAGAATAACAACAGAAGGAGTGAGAGATATATAAGTTCAAGGAGAGCAAAATTTCACCCCTTTTCCTTTCTCACAAACTCTAGCATAAATTGATCATCAAAGTCCTTAGCAATACGCTTCGTCTTTCGGAGAAATGAACCGACGCTAGAACTGACGCGATCGATTAATCGATTGATTGTTGTAGCGGTAAGCATATAGCCCTTTTGGTATTCCTCACCCAACGGCTTCTTCACTCCAGTCGGTACCTTTACAAATTCAATGAGACTCAAGGTGCGCCACTTCCTTATCTCCTCGTATGTCTGACTGACACTTACACCCAGCCACTGGGCCATAGTCTCTATGTTACAGGGTATGTTTTCTCTCTTTAGTCGAAGCATCTCCAGAAGTAAACGAGCATGATCAGCCCTGCTTTCCTTACGTTTTAGACCAAGACGACGGACCAACACCTCAGCAAGCTCTTTTGCATCAAGGTTTTGTTTGTAATCAGGTGGGCTAATCTCCTTAAACACGATGTCAGAAAGGAGTTTTTTCGGCATGATGTTCACCTTTTTCAAATCTGATTAGCGCGACAATTATCCGATAGCGACTCAATAGTGTTCTAGTTTAACTATGTCATTCCACCTTCCGTTCTGATCCACATAGACTTTCTCCATTTTTTCCTACTGCTCCTATTGAACGCCATTCATCTTTTACCTGTAGTAGATATTCAAAACCGCTAATCCGTAAATCTTTCGCGCGTAATGGGCATTACACAATAACACTTATTGTCCATAGAGTTTTTAAAATTTATGGTTAGTAGTTGGAATTATGGTTTTTAGTTGGAGTAAGTCATTTTTGAGAATTTTACCAAAAAATGACCTTAAAATTTTTTCAGAATTTAATTGGAGTGAAACCAATTAGTTGTAAAAGTCGATCTTAACACCTTGTGAGTATTCTAGCTACCGATTTTCATGCTTCCATTAGTGGTGGTTTTAAATTTTTCTTATGTTAAATATTAAGGTATGATTGTCATTGGTCTTACAGGATATGCTGGTTCTGGTAAAACTACTGTTGCTAAGTATTTGAATAAAAAATATGGGTTTACTGTTTACATGTTTTCGCAGATCGTAGAGCGAGAGGCAAGAAAGATGGGTTTGCTTAGGGATGGCACCAGCCTAGAGGAGAAGAAGCGCATTCTTTCCGAAGTGGGTGCTAAGATTAGAGAAAAGTATGGTAGAAAGAGTATATTTGCCGAGATGTTAGTTGGGGAGATTAACAACGACCGGCCTGAAAAGGTATGTGTCGATGGTTTTAGATCGGAAGAAGAAGTTGAAACGTTTAGAAAGAATTTTCCCAAGTTTTTACTCATATTTCTTCACGCAGATCCGGAAAAAAGATATGAACGGCGAAAGGCAGAAGATCCAGGTATGAAAATGGTACTGGAAGAATTTCTGGAACGTGATGAGCGAGACAAGAAAATCATAGGAATGGATAAGATGGAGAAGTTAGCTAATATTATTATATATAATAGTGGTACCTTGGAAGAGTTGTATAAGAAGATAGATGAGGTTGTTAGTGAGATAGAGCAGTAATTTTTATGTTAGGGTTTAAGCCTGCTTCTAAGCCTTGACCAACATAGCCTTGATCTTTGGGGAAAGCTTGTAGATGAATGTCTTGCCCTGTCTTTCTCTATCGACAAATCCATCATCCATCAATCTTTTTAGAATATTGTTGACTGACCGGATTGCATGCTCTTTTGATTTATACTTACTGAGATCAAGTGATGCAACGATCTGAGAAGGTGTTGTTTTACCATCGCGAAGTGCTTCAATAATCTCACGCTGACGTTGTGGTAATCGCATAAGATCAAACTCTTCAACCTCCTCTACATCTTTAGTTTCGCCAAATAAGTCTGGTGTAATCGCGTAGACTCCCCTGTCCATCGCGGTGTTGATCAATCGATCACATAGGCGCAAAACCTCGCGAGGAAATCCACCTGTTTTTTCATAAATTAGATCGATTGTTTCTTGAGAAAATGGATTTTTTCCCTTCCCATCGGAAGCATGACCTATTCTTTTTTCGATGAGCTCAAAAATCTCTTCTTTTGTTAGGGCTGAAAGGACTATTTTAAACGTTACACGCCTGTAAAAGGTTTCCAATTTTTGTTTAAGTGTTTTTTCAAAGTTTGGTAGACCTGCCATAATAAGAGTAATATTATCTACCTGATCGGAAAGCACACGCAGCCATTGTAATACTTCAATATTCGTTTCATGTATTTCATCACAGAGAAGGACCAGATGCTTGTTTTTTAGCTTTTTATTTAGAAATTCAGGCAAATCATGAAAATTTTTTATGTTAGGGTTTAAGCCAAGAAATCTTAGCCATTTCGGCACAAAAGGCTTGGTTAGTATATCAATGAAGTCTTTCGGATCGGTTGGTGGCTTACTAAGAAAAATTGTAACAAATTTCGGATCTTTTCCTATTTCCTCCATTAACCACTCTAACGTATTTGTTTTACCGCTTCCAGTTGGCCCAAGGACGAGAACGACTTTATGACGTTCATGTACAGCCGCTAGAAGCTGATTTTTCTGCTCCTCATATCCAACAAGTAAGCTTGGGATTATACTTAAAATAAATGGATTAGAATGCCAATTTTGATAGTCAAACCAACGCTGTATTTTATCTGGTAAATTCACAATATCTTCACTTTTATTCACCACTTCAATATCCGGCTCATTCATGCTATTTCTATGTTCATATGAGTTTATAAATGTTTGTGAAGAATATATGAACAAGTTGTGAAAATCCATGAAATATTCATATTTCTTCACAAACCTTCATATAATTTCACAAAATCTTCACATGTGAAGGTTTAAGGTCACTATGAAGACCGAAGTTCACACCAACCTTCACATAATGTTCACGGGCCTTCACGTGTTAGCAGACATTTCACATAAATCTTTACCTTCACGACATAAGTTCACATGAAGTTCATATGAAGATCCTGTGAAGAATTAAGATTTCTTCATTTCATAGCCATACTTCACAAAAATTCACATGTGAAGGTGTGTGAATATAATATGAAGATAAAGATGTTCACGTGAACTTGAATACATTATATGAAGTAAATGTGAAGTTCCGCGTGAACGTGAGACCTAAAAATTAACTTCACGTAACTTCACATATTTTTCACATAATATTCACGTGAAGTTCACGAAATGTTCACAAAACATTCATATAGAGCTATTTTCTTCACGTGAAGTTCACATTAACTTCACAAAAACTTCACACACCTTCATATTTGTGTTATAAACGAAATTTTCAAAAATTAATAAGTTATTTGTCGTAATTAATACCTATTTTGTGAGAGTTCGAGAGAAATTTTTAGAAAAGTAGGTAGCTTTTTGTGAGGGTTTTTTCTATATTCGTGAGAGTAAAGAAAAACTTCGTGAGTTTACTAAAAGAGCTCAAATCGGCAAAATACCCTATTCTCGACGTCCAACAGACTTCAAAATCTTCGAAAATCTTAATAATTCATTCAAACTAGCTCCTTTTTCTATTCTTTCCAATGCCCAAGGTCTAAGCTTTAGAACGCGTAAAATCGGCTTTTCATCACCTAAAGAAACGTCCTCTAAAAATGGCCTCAAAATCGTATTTGCATAGTTAGAAACCGTCATTGGATTTACTCCTGCCCCCCTAGCAACAGCCCTCAACCAAAGGCCTTCTGGATGTTCTACAAGAACCTTTAATATAATAGCTACCTTGTTCAGATCTGGTCCAGGAGGTCTTCCAGGTCTTCTCATATCTTACATTTACAGTTGTATAAATAAATATTTTTCTCAATCTTCTTATACTTCGGAAAACTATTAATAAAGTATGCAGAGAGTAATATCATTTCTAAAAAAACTAACGAAAAAGGACGAACCTCTCATCATCTTCCATAATGATGCAGACGGTATGTGTAGTGCTGCATTGATGAATCGATGTCTAAAATATCTCATAAGAAAAAGAGCAGATGGAATATCACAACCAATGCCACCTGAGAAAAATTTGATGTCAAAAATAAAGATGTGTCTTCCGTCTAAGATTATCTTCGTAGATCTTGCAATAGATCAGAAGAAGATGTTCTTAAAGAGATTGTCTAACTTCTGTGATATACTTATAATAGATCACCATCCTGTCATCAATAACATGAACTCTAACCGAATTATTCATTTCAACCCAAGGTTCAAGAAGAACGTATATCAGTCTGCAAGCTACCTAGTCTACAAGATATGTTCTCGCTTCATAGAATTCAACCATAAGAGAAATCTGTGGATAGCTTTGGTTGGAGCTATCGGAGACTATGACCTGAGTGCATCCAAAGATATTATAAGAGAGGCCAAAAATCTATATCCAGAGGTTATAACCAAAATAGATGATAAAAGCGTTCGAGGATCCGTTTTCGGGCAGATAGCAGAAATGTTGACAGCTGGAAAGGCTATAGGAATGCGAATCGAAGATTTGGAAAGAATTGTAGAAGAGGCTAAAACTTACAAAGATGTTCTTTCGAACGAAAAACTCGTTAATGTATATAGAAAGATTCATGAAGAAATAGAAAATATCATCATCGATGCGAAATCTAAATTTGATCCAAATAAGAAAATTTTCTTCTATGAAATAAAGACCAAGTATAGTTTAAGGGCAACAATAGCAACTCGTCTTGCAGAGATGTGGCCAGACAAAGTGATTGTGGTTTGGCAAAAGGTAAGAAACAAAATAAGAATAGCAAGCAGAAACCAGGGAGATCAATTTGATATGGGCAAGTTGCTGAATAAAGCCGTTCAACCTGGAATGAAGGCTACTTTTGGTGGTCACCCAGCAGCTGCAGGAGGAGTTATAGATCTTAAAGACTGGGAAGATTTCAAAGAGAATTTAGAGAGACTTGTAGAGGGACTTAATCAATAACTTCTATTACTTTTGTTTTATTTTTTACTCCAGAAACTATTCTTACCTTTCTTTCAAAGTACTTCTCCAGAAGTTTCACAACCGCCTTGTTTGCTTTTCCTTTTTCAGCAGGTTCCTTAACACTAACAACTAGAACATCGCCATTCTGCTTTACTTCTTCTGTCCTAGCGTTTGGTCTTACCTTTATTTTTATCCTCATAGTCCAAACCCCCAATAGGTTGTAAAGATAAATGGAGAGAGCTGTAGGAAAGTCTCGAAAACAGATGAAATGAACTAGGCTCTTTACCTTTCAAGTAGTCATGAAGTTCTTTAATATCTTTATCAGCATAATAGCTTCCGTCAATGCCATTATAATTCCTCCAAATAACCCATTCTACCAATCCAAACAAACCAAAATCTATGTATTTTTTCAACTCATCAACAGAAGGAAAATCTTCTTTCTTAACCCTCTCCTTTACATTCTTAATTATTTTTCTTTTTTCTTTCCACGTCAAATCCGATTTCATAATTCATTCCCTCGAAGCTGAGGGATAGCTTGTTCTGACCTCCAGGGACAAACTCAGCCTCACTTCCTGTCTCATACTCTATGATGTCTTTAAAGGTTTCGAGAACTTTTAATTCTTTCGGTAAGTATAAGTGGAGCCTATCTTCAACGACAAGACCAAGCTTCTTCCTCTCTGCCTGAATAGCTCTGACCAATTCCCTAAGTAACCACTCATTCTTTAATTCCTCATCAACCGTTTCATCTAATTCTATACCTGAACCTTCCTCGAAGTGGACATCCTTCACATTAGCAAGAATCTTCACAGCATTGGAAAGCTTCTCCATCTTCTTTATGTCTTCCTTTTTACCCTTCACGATTAACAACTTTAGCGGGTATCTCAACTTTATTCCGATCTCATGTCTTCTTGCGTTCGCTAATTCGACCGCCTGAAGGATCAGTCTAATTCCCTCCTCCAGCTCTTCATCAATCCTATCTTTCTCTACCTTTGGCCAATCCTCTAAGTGAACAGACTCCTTTTCCTTGAAGAGATCCTGATAGATCTTCTCTGTGATAAATGGTGTGATCGGTGCAAGCATTTTAACTACATGTTCGAGAACATAGAGCAAAGTCCTAAATGCATTTCCCTTATCCTTTCCATCGTAGTATGGCCATGTCCTATCTCTAATCAACTTAACATACGTTCGAGAAAGGTCGTTAACTATGAAGTCTACCAGCAAACGACCAACAACGTGAAACTCAAAGTTCTCCATATGTCGAACAATCGCTTCATTCAAACTGTTAACACGAGATATAATCCATCGATCTTCTGTTCTGTCCTCCTCGTAGGAGCCGTCCCAATACTTACTATACATTTTGTAAAACTGATAAACATTCCACAAAATATTTAGATCACGGGATATTTTCTGACATGATCGCAAACTAAATTTTTGAGTTTCCCAAGGAGAAGTCTCCCAGGCATAGTAGAGACGAAGTGCATCTGCTCCAAGCTTATTCAAGGCCTCATCTGCCCAAACAACATTTCCAACCGACTTACTCATCTTCTCTCCTTTCTCATCAACAACCCAACCGGTCATTCCAACTGCCCTATAAGGAGGTTTATCAAAAGTTCCCATCGATGTGAACATCAATGAATCAAACCATCCTCTGATCTGATCTTGTGATTCAACGATCAAATCACAAGGAAACATTCTTTCGAATAGCTCCTTATTATTGAATGGATAACCCAGTGATGCCCAAGGGGCAATTCCAGAATCAAACCAGACATTAAATATATCTTTTACTCTTTTCATAATCTCGCCACATTTCGGACACTTTAACTCTATCTGATCGACAACATGACGATGAAGATCATCCAAATTAACATTAGTTATTGCCTTCTCCTTCAACTCTTCCTCACTTCCTATTACCTCAATATGTCCACACTTTTCACATTCCCAAATTGGAAGAGGTATACCATAGAACCTCTGTTGTGAGATGCACCAATCATCTCGGTTTTCCAACCAATTATGAAATCTTATCTTTGCATGAGAAGGCATCCACTTAACACTTTCATTTGCTTCAATCATCTTTTCCTTTATTGGTTCGACCTTTAGATACCACTGTTTACTCATACGAAATATCAATGGTGTCTTACACCGCCAACAAACAGGATATGAGTGTGTCACCTTTCCTGCATAGAGAAGTTTTCCCTCCTCTTTGAGTTTTTCAATTATCAAATTGTCAGCGTCTTTAACAAACAATCCAGAAAACTCACCAGCCTCTTCTGTAAATTTCCCTTTTTCATCCACAGGTGATGCAATCGGTAAATCGTAATGCTTACCAAGACGATAGTCACTCGGTCCATGACCAGGAGCGACATGCACAACACCAGTGCCTTCATCCATTGTGACAAATTCTTCAAACTCTTCTTCCTCCGTCTGACCGGTTTCATGCTTCTTATACTTTTTCCTCTTCATGATTGAGATACTCATGTAAATTCGATGAGCCTTTTCATCCTTTGAAATTTCTTTTTGTTGTGGTACGCTTAGTAATGGTTCATATTCAACACCTTCCAAATCTTTACCCTTAATCTTATCAATGATCTCTCCTTGAAGAATGTCTTTCAAATATTCTAAACGCTTTTCAGCAACAATGTAAATTTCATCTCCCACTTTCAGCTTCACATAAGTCTCTTCTGGATGAACGGCCAGAGCCACATTTGCCACAAGTGTCCATGGTGTCGTTGTGTAAACGATTATAAATTCATTTTTTCCCTTAAGCTTAAACTTAATATAAATTGCTGGGTCAGTTACATTACGGTAGGAATCGGAAACCTCATATCCAGCGAGAGCAGTTTCACAATGAGGACACCAATGAATTGGATATTCGCCACGAACTAACATTCCCTTCTCATAAAGCTTTTTCAATGACCACCAAGCAGAAAGCATGTAATACTTTTTGTTCGTCAAGTACGGCTCGTAAAAACCACGCCATGCACCTAATTTTTGATAGATAGAAAGCCAAGCTCTTTCGTTATTCTCTACCTTCTCCAAACACGACTTTATGAAATTTTCAACCCCTATTTTATTTTCTATGTCGCTTTTAGATTTGATTTCCATATCCTTCTCGACCATCACCTCGATTGGTAAACCGTGGCAATCAAAGCCTGCCTGAATCCATGCATCGTAGCCCTGCATTAGCTTGAACTTTGTCCAAATATCCTTACAGGTGGTTGTTTTAATATGACCAACATGAGGTCTTGCATTAACGTATGGCGGACCATCAAGAAGATAGAATTTCTGCTTGCCCTTTCTAAATTCTGTCAGCTTCTTTGATATTTCTATCTTTTGCCAGTATTCACGAATTTCCTCTTCGATCTTCTTGAAATTGTACATAGAAAGATTATTTTTCTGAAAAGTTATAAAAGTTCGCTCTCCAAATTATTTTCTTTTCTTTAGCTAAGACCAAGAAAATATTAAATATCTAGTCCATCAGCTTTGAGTAATGCATAATAGGCCTTTTCAAATTCTTCAATTCCAATTTTTTTCATATATTCCCTCATTTTCTGTTTTATCTCGCCCAAATCATCTGATGCCTCTCTTTCTAAGTAGTTATTAAAAAGAACTAGAAATAGAGCATTCTTTGCAAAAGCCTCCAGGCCGTATGTAATTTTCTCTCCAACTTTATTAACATCTTCTCCTTTTTCTTTGAGAATTTCAAGGGTTTTGCTACTTTTATAAAGTTCATCAAATTTTTTCTTCATCCGAGAAACTCCTTCATTATATAGATTTATCAATTCATCTTCAGACATATTTTCGACTACTTTATTGTCCATACTATCGATGTATTTTTCTAGCTCTTGACTTGCACTCAATATTATATAACTTACCTCTGATTCTACTTTTACTTGATCCTTTGGAGATAATTTTTCAAGAAATTTTTTATCAAATTTGATCTCAATCATAAATTATCGTATTATCATTAAACTTAAATTTTTTTAAAAAGACTACCAATAGCAACACCTATCAGGAATATCACACCAATCGTATAGAGGTCTTCTTTACATTTTACTGATTTGCTAACTGGTTTAATTGTTATGGCACTTTCCAAGTTCTTAAATTTTCTTCCTTGAAAAACCTCAGCTAGGTTTTTGGAAGTCTTTGCAAAATGCCTAGCATAAGTATAAAAAACGGCAGCACCGATTGGATCGGTTTTTTCCAGTGCATTTGCATACTCATAGTAATTAAAGGCGAGAATTGGAAGACATCCATATTCCTGGGCCTCTGCTATATCTCTCTCCGCTTCTCTCTTAAAGTACGAAAGCCTGTTCTTTATTTCGTCTTCGCTTAGACCGTTGACCTTCAAAAGGAAGTCTACTTCCGCCTTTGCTGTTATTGCGTTAAACAATGCTGAAAGATAATTTTCATTATCGAAGCTCTCCCTTGCAAGTTGAATCCTCTCCTCTGCTTTTGTCGTGTCAACTTTTAGAAGTTGGGCATAAGTTATTAGAGAAAGAGCTTCACCTATTCTAAGACTTGCGAGTTCCTTAAAATCACGTGTGCTCACGTTAAGCCTTTCACCATTAAACTCATGAATTAAACTTAACCATTCCATCGCGGTGTTCTTTCTTTCAACTGCATAGCTCAGATAGTTTATAGCATCTGTATATTTATCATTGTAGTAATTTTTCCACGCCTCCTTTATGTTGTTTTTCGCATCGCTTATTCTTTCGCTTGCTATCGCTATTATCTCTATGTCACTTATGTTGTCGATATTCGCTTCATCATTTTTTATCTCTGACTCGGTTTTCTTTATTTCATCCTCCATGGTTGAGATTTGAGAATAAAGAAATGGATCAGGTTTGTTTGATTCTAAAAATAGAATGGTATAATTGATTGTATCTAGTTGTATCATTGTAGAAAAGGCTGTGCTTGCGGCTGAGTAAAAGTTTTTATTCTTATAATATTCGCTCATCTTGTTTATTGAGTCTTTTTGTTTTGAATACAAATTGTTCAACTCGACCTCATATTCGTAAGGTATCTTTGAAGATTTCAGCTCGTCACCAATTTCATCATACTTATCTATGGTATCGTTCATCATTTCATCAGCGATCCTCTTCATAACATTCTTTAATTTATCATTACTTGTAACGGTGATTTCGCCTGTCTTTATTTCATAGCCTGTAAAGTATTTCAACGCCTCTTTAATGTTTGAAATCTCCTCGACAGTTAGATTCCACTTTTCATTAGCATAATCTTTTAGATTAATCGTAATAGGTTGTGAAACTATTTGAACCCCAAATGGAAATCTCTTTGTTTTCGTTTCTTGAATCTGAATTACGGATTGGCCTTCAGGAATTAAGAACATTGTACCATTATGACTAGCAACCGCCTCCGCTTTTTCCAGAAGTCCGCCGACTGGTCCTATTGTTCCATCTGGATTTATTGTTCCCGTCATTACAACGCTTTTGTCTATGGAAAGGTTCAATACAGCTGCCAACGTGCCAACAGCCATTGCACCTCCAGCAGATGGACCACCAACGATTGGAGAATCTGATCGTATAATATAAAACAAGTCATAATTGTTCAAATTTATCCCTAAAATATCTTCCACCGCCTCCTTTGCAACGCGTGCCCCTGCCTGCGTATCTATTTCCGTTAATGGTAGTGTATCGACAAAAACTCGATCATTACCCGGTTTTATTATCACAGTTAAAGTTGCTAGAACACCGCGGTACCCTTCATCAGTTTTTTCTACCGCAGGAATATAAAGAGCCACCGAATTTGAATAATCTTTTGGGAGTGAAAATGCATAAGTAGGAATTGCTAAAAGAACCATAAAGATAATAATTAGAGTGATCTTTCTTGCATTCATAACTTTTTCTAATACTTTTAATAAATTAAAGTTTTATTGATATCATTGGTGATTACATGACGACCCTACAGGAAGTCCAAAAACTTTGTCTGAAAAGGGGAATAATATTTCCTACAGCAGAAATATATCAAGGTCTCTCTGGTTTCTTCGATTACGGACCGATAGGTGCATCCATAAAACGTCGTCTAGAGAACTACTGGCGTTCATTCTTTCTAAAACCATTAAACATCCTAGAAATGGATGGCGCAACAATCTTATCAGAGAAGGTTTTCAAAGCCTCGGGCCATCTAGAAAATTTTATCGATCCAATAACACAGTGTAAAAAATGTAATACAACTTACAGAGCAGACGAACTTATCGAACAAAAAACAGGAAAAAACGTTGAAGGTAAAACAGTGGGAGAATTAACGAAGCTTATGAGAGACAATAAAATAAAATGTCCGAAATGTGGCGGCGAACTTACGGATGTAAGAATATTCAATTTGATGCTAAAAACCAAAATATCACCAATGGGAGATCGAGTAGGTTATCTAAGACCTGAAACCGCTCAAAATATATTCACAGCGTTTCCTAGAATAATCAAAACCTATCGAATTAATTTACCATTTGGCATCGCCCAAATCGGTCACGTCTATCGTAATGAGATTTCCCCGAGAAGATTTCTGATAAGAGTCAGGGAATTCAACCAATTTGAAATCGAATGGTTTTTCAATCCGGCTGAACCTGGTCCAAAGGACGATATTAAGAATCAAAAAATACCGATACTTACAAGAGAAGCACAAGAAAAAGAAGCAGAGCTAACAAACATTAGTGATGCATTGGACAGAGAAATCATACCGAATGAGTGGCTCGCATACTTTATGGTGAAAGAATATGAATTTTATCAGTCACTGGGAATCCCTGCCGAAGCTATAAGATTTAGACATCTCCTACCAGAAGAGACACCTCACTATTCGTCTGGAAACTTTGATCTAGAAGTAAAATTTGACTTTGGATGGAAGGAGATTGTGAGCAATGCATATAGGACTGACCATGATCTAAAAAGACATGAGAAATTCAGCAAGGTCGATTTTGGATTTGTTATTGATGATAAGAAGATCGTTCCTCATGTTGTAGAGCCAAGTTTCGGTGTTGGAAGAACGATTATGGCAATTCTATTTCACTCTTACAGAACGGAAGGGAGAAAATGGTCTTGGCTAAAGTTGAATCCGATAGTTGTACCTTACGATGCTGGTGTGTTTCCACTTGTGAAAAAAGAAGAGATGACCAAAAAGGCTAATAAGATTGTTGATATGTTGAAGTATAATTTTGACGTTTTTTACGACGAGAAAGATTCTATAGGTAAACGATACGCCAAGGCGGATGAGGTTGGTGTTCCGATCTGTATAACGGTTGACGGTCAAACGTTGGAAGATGATACCGTAACTATAAGATTCAGGGACACTGGAAAGCAGATTCGTGTTAAAATAGGAGAACTTAGGATAAAGATAGAGAAGATTGTAAAGAAAAAAGATAATAAAAAAATCAATCCATTTTTCTCTTAGCTTTCTTTCTTCCTACCAACTTCTCATGTTTCTTCTTGACGCTTCGTTCCACCTTATTCAAAACCTCCTGCAAGCACTTCATGACTTCCCAATCCCATGTATGGGCAACAAAAAGTCCAACGTTCGTCTTCAGTCTTACCCTTATCGAATGCTTTACTCTACCACCACGCTTATGTCGATCAAAGTAGATAAATACAGACTCTATATCGAACAGTTTTTCTATCTTTGAAATGAATTTTTCCACTTCTCTCTTTATGTCATCTCTTACTAGCTCATCGAACTCAAAAACATTTATCAGTTGAATTGATGGCTTTCGTGACTCTTCGACAAACATGATTTCCAGAATGTCCTTCGGAGTAACGATACCAACCGGTTTTTTGATTTTAATTCCCTTTCTTGTTTTTTCCTCTACAACAATTACCTCTTCGTGTTTCTTCAACTCATCCCGAACAACGCTCACGGGGGTTTTTCTCTCGATCGTAACACAATCTCTCATCACAGATTTCACAGGCATATCCTTGACCACGATCTTCTCGCCAACACTTTCCGTTGTTTTTGAAAGTCCTTCTTTAGGTTTCAAGAGTTTTATCAAATCAAGACTATCCACACAACCAACCAAACTCTTATTTTCGTCTAGAATAGGTACCCTTGAAATGTTATGCCTTCTCATCAACGATCTGATCTTGCCTATTTTATCATTTATTAACGCACATATAGGAGAACTCATGAACATCTCGACGGGATCGTTTGTATCAACAAATGTCAACAAATCGGTCTCTGAAACAATACTCATTATCTCGTTACCGTCAACGACCAACGCGGCACGGACTCCCGCATTTATCAAAACCTTTGCAGCCTCCTCGGGTGTCATTTCCGGGCGAAGTGTCGGAACATGCCTGATAAATTTAGAAACTTTCACTTTTTCAGGATTAATATCCTTGACTACGATGTCTTTCAAGAAAATCATACCAAGAACGTTCTTTCCACTAATTACCGGTAATTGATGAATCTTATACCTTTCAAAGAGCCCAAGTGCTTTGGAGACTGTTTCATCTGGTGAGATTGATTGTATGTCTGAAACGAGTATATCCTTTACCATCATGTAATTAACTTGTTTCAGGGATTTTAAATTTGTTGAGTCAATAGATTATTTATAAATAGCCCCATCAGGACTCTGACAATTTTTCTAATGGCCCTACAGAGTTAAACAAGAAAATTAAGAATCTCACGGCGTCTCTCTAACAACCTGATAATATGTCACATCTCCTTCATTGTCCACGATTGCCCACAGCATACGTGCACGAATATTATGAGCTAAACGGACAGCTCGTGAAAGTTCTTGGAATGAACATGTATAATCCTCTGGAACAGCAAAGACGATCCACTTCGTGTGCTCACGTTGAGATTTTGGTCCCTTCTTCAACTTAACACCTCGCTCATAAACACGAAAATCGCAGCCAAATTTAAATCCTGTACGAACAAGGAAGCCACGATCCCGCAAGTCTTCGTATACACGGTAACGCTCTGGAAATCTCTTGTCTAATGAGCAGGCATGCTCGTAAAGTTTTTTCAAAGAAATTTTCTTCTTTCCTTTGTAAACCTCTGTTCGACCTTTTTTCAGGAGATAGACAGCTTCAACCAACGAAAGTTCCAGACGACCCTTAATTTCCTTCCCATAATACCCGGGAAGATAAACCTCTTCGATCCTATTCCAGAACACAACCTTATCTTCTACCAACTCTCCTTTTGGCTTACCTCTTGTTTTTTTACTTGTCTTCTTTGCTGACATATTATTAGATTATTAGACTTGTTTAAATTTATTCCCTTTTCGTTGAAATTTCAACCATGCACAACTGATAAATCGCCTGCCTACCGTCAATAGAAATCGGTAATTCTTTTCGATCTCATAATTAGTTTAAATAAGACCTTAATGGGACGGCGGGGATTTGAACCCCGGACACCACGGTCTTCAGCCGTGCGCTCTCCCAGTCTGAGCTACCGTCCCTCTCTTGTAATATTTCATTTGTAGCTTAAATTTTTACAGATTTCTTATCTTTAAGTTAAATATCGATTTAGTATCAATTTTCTTAAACTTCTCGATCAAATCTTTAGCGAGATGAACATGGTCTTTACATAAATAGAGACTTACCAGTGGTCTAGGAGTCCTATTAAGAATCATTTGATATATCGTTGCTTCCTTTATCGGTTTGTTTCCACAGCTCGGTACATTACATAAATTTTTCATTCTAACTACGTCAAACATATCAAGCACGAGTCTCATTTTTTCATCCATTTTAATCACGGTGTTAGCATCAACAAGGAGAGACTGTAGATATTATCAAGATACTTTAAACTTCTCGTCCCCCTATCAGCCTAAGAGACGCCCCGGGCCGGATTCGAACCGACGACCTTGCGGTTAACAGCCGCACGCTCTAGCCACTGAGCTACCGGGGCACTTTGAATAATAACATTTAGTAATTTTTAAATTTATTAAATCAATCCTGCCTTTTCTTTTATTTCATCCGCTAACTTCTTAAGTTCAGAAATATCTACGGTTGGTCCTAGGAGAGTAGAAATGTATCCTTCATATTTTTCAAAAAATATTCTTTCTTTTGCAACGCTTTCTTCGTCTTTTCTCTCTAATCCATGCAATGGATATAATTTTATATGTATGTGATTAATGGCTGTACCTTCCATAACCATAGCTACTCTTTTCACATTAAGTCCCCTTTCAAGAATTTTAGCTACCTTCTTTGCAGCTATCATCAATCGTGTATAAACTTCATCTGGTAAATCAAAAGCATATGAATCGTAGTGTCGTTTTGTTAGAACCAAAGACATTCCCTTTACATTTGGATTTGTATCTAAAATTGCTATAAAATCGTCGTCTTCCCATATTTTTGCAGCATCCTCCCCTCCCTTTGCAATTTTACAGAAAATACATTTTTTCATTAAATCACTTCAAGGATAAATCCTATTTATCAACCTTGGGAACGGTATTGCTTCTCGGATATGGTCAATGCCACAGATCCACATTACCGTGCGCTCAAGACCGAGACCGAAACCAGAATGAGGAACAGAACCGTATCGACGAAGATCTATGTACCACTTGTACGCATCGAGTGGAAGTTTGAACTCTTTAACCTTCTTTAACAACAAATCCAAATCCCAAATTCTTTCGCTACCACCAATAATTTCTCCATAACCTTCCGGTGCAAGTAGGTCGTCACAGAGGACGACCTTTGGATCCTCTGGGTCTGGCTGCATGTAGAATGCTTTTGCCTTTGCTGGATACCGGTGAACAAACAACGGTCTGTCAAACTTCTGTGAAAGGAAACGCTCGTGAGGAACTCCGAAATCTTCCCCCCATTCAATTTTGAAACCGGCTTTCTTCAATATTTCTACTGCTTCTGCATAACTGATCTTCGGAAATGGTGGCTTAACCTTTTCTAACGGTTTGATGTCTCTTCCTATTACCTTCAACTCCTTCTCTCTTCTTTCTAAGATACGTTTCACTATGTACGTTACCAATTCTTCTTGAATTTTGATTATGTCATCTAGCGAAGCGAAAGCAATCTCAGGTTCAACCTGCCAGAACTCCGTTAGATGCCTTCTGGTTCTCGACCTTTCGGCTCTGAAGGCAGGACCAAAGCAGTAGACCTTTCCAAATGCAGCAATAGCCGCTTCCATGTATAGTTGACCACTCTGACTTAGATATGCCTTTTTGCCAAAATAATCCGTGCTGAACAGTGTCGTAGTTTCCTCACATGCCGACGGTGTGAGGATAGGTGCATCCACTAAGATAAAGCCACGATCATCAAAGAACGTTCTAATCGCTTTTATAACCTCGTCTCTAACTTTCAGAATTGCACGCTGCCTTTCACTACGAATCCATAGATGACGGTGATTCAACAGAAAGTCTGGACCATGCTCCTTCTTTCCAAGAAGATACTCTTCTGCAATCTGGTATACTTTGACACTTTCAATGGAAAGTTCGTATCCTCCTGGTGCTCGTCTATCTTCCTTGACTGTCCCGACCAGCTCCACAGACGATTCCTGGGTTAGTTTATCTGCTATATTAAATGCTTCTTTTTGGTCTTTTCTAACAGCACATTGAATTAAACCAGTACCATCACGAACAAGTAGGAATATGATCCCGCCAACATCACGCTTATTATGAATCCAACCTCTTATTGTGACCTTCTTTCCGGTAAATTTTCCATCAAATATTTCTTCAATGGTCGTCATCATAACAAAAGTTATGGAAAGAGAATTTTAAAAGATATTTCTTATATTTCTATCTCCTCTCCTGGCTTCAATGCTACAGCTCTTTTCGGAGAATTTTTGACAAACTCATTTACATCAACTTTTATTCCTGGAAACGTATTGTAGTGCATCGGAATAACAAGAGATGGATTAATAAATTGCACTGCTTTAATCGCATCTTTTATTCCCATAGTAAATCTGTCGCCAATAGGAAGAAGGGCCACATCAATTCCTTCTTCTCCTATGAGTTTCATATCACTAAACAATCCTGTATCACCCGCATGATACACAGACTTGTTCTCTTTTAGATTCTTTAAAATAAATCCTATTGGAGCTCCTAGATTGGATGAATGAAATGCAAGAACCATTTTTATTTTCCAATCACCGATCTCAATCTCCCCACCTATGTTCATTCCTTCCGTTTTTATTCCGTATTTCTGAGCCTCCTGAGAGAGCTCATATATTGATACAAAGACCGCGTTATTTCTTTTTGTTACTTCAAATGCGTCTCCTAAATGATCTCCATGGTCATGAGTCACACAGACCACATTACAGGTTATATCCTCAGGTTTTATTGGTGATAAGGGATTTCCAGTAATAAATGGATCTATTAGCAAGTCGTTTATTAAAAAAGCTGCATGTCCGAGATACTTTATCTTCATAATTTTTCTATTGTTCAAAATTAGATATTTAAAATTTAAAGAAGGAGCAAACTTTATGACCGTCAAAAATCTAAAATATAGAAATATTGACGATGCCAAAATTTCTGTAAAAAAGATATTAAAAAAGGAGCTAAGAAAGGTTAAAGATGAAAGAGAAATTGATCTATGGTTCGATTATAGAATAAGCTATCTATTCCATGGAACAATTCTAGAGTCTAATGGATTTGTAGAATTCCCAATTTTAGCTAGAAAGACAAACGATGGAATAGAAATTGCATACAGAGAGGGTCAACTGCTGCTTCCGATAGGATTTGTTGGAAAAGAGTTTGGTTACATCGATGAAGGATTCAAAAGCTTTATAGAACTAAAAAAAGAGACAGATGAGTTCCCCGTATATAAAGAAATTTTAGATGGCATAGAAGAATTTGTTAGATCCAATTCTAAATATCCATCAAAACTTTTTAGAGAGGGATAAAATTATCAATTTGAAATACTATTATAAATCGCCTCTATTTCCTTCATGGCTTTAATAAAATCACTTTCTGTTTTTATACTCTCATCAAATTTATCCAATATCATGTTTATCTTATTTGTTATGTCTTCAGAGCCCTTAGTTTTCTTTTTATTCACAATCGCCCTAAGATATTGCCTTGCCCAGTCATCATACTTATAAAATACTTCACAAAGTAGATTTGCTTCTAACCATTCATCTTTAGTTTCAAGCTTGATGGCAAGAAGCCTTGATAGATTCTTATGAAATATGAAACCATCAAATCTCCTTATCAAAAGTCTATCTATAAGAAAATCTTTTGTAAGTTTCTGAATCCTGCTTGAATACGTTAGTCCAATCCCGTTTATCAGTAGAATTAATTCCATAACTCGCTCGAGAAAAATAGAACCTATACCAAGATCGTCCATAGATCTTATGAAAAAATTATCCCTATTAATGTAAATCTTTCCTGTATCGCCGACTAGTTCTACAGAATCTTTTGAAGAAAGGTGAATTTCGATTCTTTCAATCTTCCAATCATAAATGAAAGACATGAGAATCTTCTTGAATATTTCTGCTGCAAATTTTTCTTCTTTTGATTCATCATATATCTGTACTACTTTCATAAATTTGTTTTCTGTTTTTAGAAATAAAAACATGAGAGAAAATGTTAATTTATGAATTATACGAGAAAGGTGGTGAGGGGAACTGTACTGGTGTTTTCTCTGAGTATATTATCTGCCGTCGCGGCTTATCTACTGAGAATATTCGTAGCAAGGGAGCTCGGACCTTATGATTACGGTGTCTTTTATTCTGTACTCGCTGTTATGTCATTCATAGGTCTTTTTAATAATCTTGGATTCAATGATGCAATAACTAAATTTGTTTCCGAATTCAAGGTCAAGAAAGAATACGAAAAAATAAAATCGATAATCATCTACTCACTTGGTATAAAATTTACCATATTTTCACTAATCATGATATTGGTGTTTCATTTCTCAAATTATATTGCAATATCTATCATTCATGAACCATCTGCAGGCTTAATCGTAAAAATTCTTACATTTACAATACTACTGACCGCAATCTCACCAATATTTCATTCGGTTCTGAGAGGTCTTGGAAAAATAAAATACTTTTCTATAGCAGCATATTCATCTATCGTCTTTGTTTTCATATTTTCAGTAATTTTACTACCCTATTCGTCAAACAAACTAATCACGTATTCCATCTGCTTTTTACTAAGCGGTCTTATAGTAGATGGGTTAGGAGTGTTTTTCTTCATAAAATCTTTTCCACTTTTTTCAAGAGTCAGAACGATATTCTCAAAAGAGTTGCTAACAAAATTTTTGAAATTTTCTATTCCCACATTTGCGTACTCGATCGCATTTACCATTATATCATATACGGATACAATAATGCTTTCAATCATTAAAGGTCCGGAGCTAGTTGGAAATTATCAAATAGCCGTTCCAAGTGCAAAAATCGTCTTATTTTTTGCAATGGCATTAAATGCTGTATTGCTTCCATTATTTTCAGAGATGTGGACTAAAGGTGAAAAAAAGGAAATTTCAAGTATGGTTAGTAAAATAGTAAAACTATCATTCGTTATCACCCTTCCTATTTCAATGATTTTTATAGCATTTCCAAAAATTATCATCACCCTTCTTTTTGGAAATAATTATATCCTCGCCGCTGAGCCTTTGAGAATTTTGGCAATTGGATATTTATTTTATACTGCAGCGTCCATTCACTTCAGTGTAATGAATGGAATTGGTAAACCTAAACTAACCGCAAAGGTAATATACTCGGCTGCTGTGTTGAACTTCTTTCTTAACCTGGTGTTAATTCCTTCATATGGATTGATTGGTGCAGCAATTGCATCAATGACCTCTTTTATTTTATCGTTATTGATATCCTTCGCTCTTCTCAAAAAGGAATTTTCTTATCACAACATCAAGATTAAATCTCCACTTGGTGAGTTGACAAAAACATTAATCTTTGGTGGGTTGACAGTACTTTTAATTACTTTATTGAAAAATGTAATTGTCCTGAATCCGTGGATTGAATTAATTCTTATCGGATCAGTAGCTCTCGTATTTTATTTCCTTCTCGTTCTTAGGTTCGGGGTTGTCACAATAGACGACCTAAAACTGATAAAGGAATTAAATCTTCCCATACCAAATGTTTTAATAAGAATACTAAAACTATTGGTGAGTGAATGAGGATATTGATCACTGGGGCAGCTGGATTTATAGGCTCAAATTTAGTTGAGAGATTATTAAGAGATGGACATCATGTTATAGGATTAGATAATTTGAGTAGCGGAAAATTAGAATTTCTTAATAAAAGTCTCAAAAACAGCAAATTTGAGTTTTATAGAGTCGACTTAATAAAAGATGATATTTCGGAATACTTTCACAATGTAGATGAAGTGTGGCATCTTGCAGCTAATGCAGAGGTCAGAAAGTATAACATGCATATATTTATGGAACAAGTTGAAATGACAAGAAGAGTTCTAAATGCAATGGAAAAAACTGATGTTAAAAAAATAATATTTACCTCTAGCTCTGTGGTATATGGTGAGGCTTTAACCGATGGTAAACCAACGAAAGAAGAACATCCATTTTTACCTATTTCGTTATATGCTGCATCTAAAATAGCTTCTGAAGCATTAATAGAGGCTTGGTCAGCATTAAACAATACAAAGGCTTGGGTATTCAGGCTTGCAAATGTTGTTGGCCCTAGAGCAACTCATGGGGTGATATTCGATTTTGTAAAAAAACTAAAGGAGAATCCTAAAGAGTTAGAAATATTAGGTAATGGTAATCAAAGAAAGAGCTACATATATGTAGATGATTGCATAGATGCGATGCTAATCGGTCGGAATAAATCAAACATGAATGTAAACATATTTAATATCGGTAGTGAAGACTGGATAACGGTAAAGGAAATAGCAGAAATTGTTTCTAAAGTGATGGGTTTGAGACCGGAATTCAAATTTACTGGTGGCGATAGAGGTTGGCCTGGTGATGTACCTTTGATGAAGCTTGATATATCAAAAATAAGATCCTTGGGTTTTAGACCTAGATTGAGTTCAAAAGAAGCCGTAGAAAGAACGGCAACTTGGCTACTTAATTATCTCTGATGTTAACATCTTCTCATATTTTTTAGCTATTTCGTTCCAGTCGTATTCGTATATATATTTATAATTTATAGGTTTAAGACTCATAGCGTCAAGTATCTTCTTTGCAAATTCACTTTCATCAAATTTAGTAAGAAACCCATCAATACCCTCTCGTATTTTTATCCCCAATTGACCTCTTATTGCAACAACAGGAAGACCACACGCCAGGGCTTCTAAACAAACAATACTGAATCCCTCTCTTGTAGATGGAAATGCAAAGACCTTTGAAGATTTCATAAGTGCTATAACATCTTCATAGCGCTCAAGAAAGCCAAAAAAGGTCAGATTTTCTTTGATACCCAGTTTTATTGATAACTTTTCTAGTTTGATTCTTTCTGGACCATCACCAATTATTGCAACTTTTATTTTTGGTTTTACTTTCTTTAGATGAGCCACTGATCTTAGAAGAAAATTCACATTCTTGTTTTCTACCAGTCTACCAACAAAAATTATATCAAATTTTTCTTTAGCAGGTTTGATTTTTCTAATAAGATTTAGATCTATACCATTTGGTATAACAACGATCTTATTCTTCCTTATACCTATCCCCAGTAAATCATGTTTTGTTTTCTCTGAAACGGCGATAATCTTCTTTGGAAAGTGTAATATGATTCGTTCTAGGATCTTTGCAAAGTATCCTATAGGCCCAAGATATTTCAACCAATAATTATTCCAAACCTCATGCCATGTAAAGATGAGTGGAATTCCTCTTATTAAAGAGAATATCTTTGCCGGGATCGTATGGATAAACGGTGATTGTGAACATTCTACGAAGTCAAAACGATACTTTGACAAATTAAATAATATATGAATAGAATAGGAAAGAGCGCTCTTTATTGATCTCCTTCTTCCCCGATAAATACTTTTGGGTGGATTTGATACACCATGAATATATACATTACCCGTTTTTAGTCTAGCTTTACCTTTCCACCATTTCATTGTAAAGATGTGACTAGAAATTTTTTTCGAAATCCTAGTAAGGATTTCATAGTTTCTTCTTTCAGACCCACCTTTTACCCATGGATAAACAACATCACACAGATATGCAATACGCATAAAAAGAATTGGAAAAAGAAAAATAAAAGATTTCACTCAATCTTGACATCTTTCTCTTTTTTCTTAGGTTTTACCTTTGCTAAAATCACTGTTAGAACTCCGTCCTCCATCCTTGCCTTAGTCCTTTCTGGGTCAACCGACACTGGCAATCTGAATGATCGTTCAATTCTAGACTCTTCTAATGAGCTGAAAAAATCACTCGAACACTTTCTCTTTTCCATTTTCTTTTTTTCTGCTTTTATGTATACAGAATCGTTAGAAACCTTCAGTTTAACTTCATCTTTTTTGAATCCGGGTAGCGGAATTCGTAGGACTATTTCCTTATCAGATTCTTTCATAGCCTCTGAAAGTATTCTAGGTATTTTTATCTTTGGTATTGTGAATTCTAGCTTGAACGGCTCTACCCAGAATGTTTTCAGCATTTTTTCCATTTCTTTCTTAGTTCGCTTCACTTCTTCAAATGGTTCCTCCCAGTAGAACGTAAATTCCTTCTTCTTTTTCTTCTTTACCATATCTATCACCAATAATATTAATTATTTCTAATCAAGATAAAAAATATGAATATAGTTAAAACTGTTCTCAAAATTTCTGGATTTAAAGAGCTGAATCCACTTCAAAAATTAGCAATTGAAAATGGGCTACTATCCAAGGAAAATATGGTCATTTCAGCTCCTACAGCAAGTGGTAAAACATTAGTAGCAGAGATTGCGATTCTAAAAACTATTCTGGAAGATAAAAGAAAAATAATATATTTAGTTCCATTAGTTGCACTTGCAACCGAGAAGTACGAATCATTTAGAAAAAAATTTTCATCTTTAGGAATAAAAACTGCAATTTCTGTCGGAGACTATGACTCATCGGATCCATGGTTAAAGAATTACGACTTAATTATTTGCTCCAACGAAAAGTTAGATTCATTACTTCGGCACGACCCTGAATGGATTGATGATGTTGGACTTGTTATTGTCGATGAGATTCACCTACTCAATGATACCTCAAGAGGACCAACCCTTGAGGTAGTTATAACAAGATTGAAGAACAGAATAAACGCAAGATTTATTGCACTCTCTGCAACAATAAGTAATTCTAATGAAATTGCCGAATGGCTGGAGGCTAAGCTCGTGAAATCTGAATGGAGACCAGTAAAGCTCTATGAAGGAGTGGCATATGATAAAATGATACGATTCCCTGAATGGAGAGAGTATAAGCTGTCAGACGGTGATACCGATATTGCGATTGTAAGGAATACCATGGAAATGAAAAAACAGGCAATATTTTTTGTGTCATCAAGAAGAAATGCTGAGTCTCTTTCAGAAAAATTATCGAATGTTATAATTAAGTTCATGTCAAGCAATGAAAAAGAAAAATTAGAAGAAATTTCTAAAGATATTTTGAATGTATTAGAAAAACCCACGAGACAATGTGAGAGACTAGCTAATGTTGTGAAAAAAGGTGTCGCGTTTCATCATGCTGGTCTCGTTTCTAAACAAAGAAAGATAATAGAAGAAAATTTTAGGAATGGAACGATAAAAATTATCTGTGCAACTCCAACATTGGCCATGGGTGTTAATTTACCTGCCTTTAGGGTTGTAATAAGAGACTCGAAGAGATACTATCCAGGTCTAGGTTCTGTACACATTCCAGTCCTTGAGTATAAACAAATTGTTGGAAGGGCTGGCAGACCAGACTACCATGAAAATGGGGAAAGTATTTTAATAGCTAAAAATGAGAGAGAAGCTGAAAAATTAATTGATCATTACATCATGGGAGAACCTGAAGAGATATACTCCAAGCTTGTATTGGAGCCTGTTCTCAGAACTCATGTTCTTGCATTAATAGCGAGTGGGGATTATGGGACAGAAACCGAATTAGAAAAATTCTTTTCAAAATCATTCTATGCGTACCAGATGGGAAGTGTATTTGATATAATGGAAAGAGTAGAAAGTGTTATCGACAATCTAACTGATTGGAATTTCATAAAAAACATGAAAGCCACGGAACTTGGAAAGAGAGTTTCTGAGCTTTATATCGATCCATTAACAGCTCATAAGATGGTTGAGGCTCTAAAAAGCTTAAAGAGATGGAATGAACTTTCCCTCCTGCATATAATCTCTAATACGTTAGAGCTTTCTCCCAGATTAAGAGTTTATGACAGCGAATACGATGAAATAACAGAAAAAATGTTTGAACAATCAGAGTTTTTACCAAAACCGATTCCAAATGAATGGGACATAGAGTTTGAAGATTACATCCAAAGCTTTAAAACTGTTCTAATGTTTAAGGATTGGATAGACGAAAAAACAGAAGCGGAAATACTTGAAAACTACAAAGTCTCACCAGGTGAGTTAAGATCAAGAATCGAAATAGCAGACTGGCTTCTCTATGCATGTGACCAAATAGCAAACATTATTGGCAGGGAAGAGTTGTTGAAGGAAATAAGAAAACTAAGACTTCGCGTAAAGTATGGTGTAAAAGAGGATTTAATTGAATTAGTTAAACTTCCTGGAATTGGAAGAATAAAGGCAAGACGCCTTGCCAAAGTTGGAATAAGAACAATTAGTCAATTGAAAAGAATTCCTGAGAGTAAACTTTCAGAAATTATAGGAACTAAAACAGCGAAAAAGATAAAGGAAAAATTGAAAGCTTAAAAGCTTTCTTCAACGAAGCTTTTCTAATAAACTATTTAAAATTTTTGCTTCAACTTCTAATTAGTTGATTGAAATGCAAGTTTACAAAGGAATCTTGCTGATGGGCGGCGTCGGCTACGATTCCAACATTTATCTCATAGATAACGAGCTTCTTGTGGATACAGGCACTGGTGTTTTCTTTCCACAGATGAAAGAAGAGATCTTAAATTTAGGAATTGATCCAAAAAAGATAAAGATGATTGTCAATACTCATTGTCACTTTGATCATACTGGGGCTGATAAAAAGTTTAGAGATTTTTTAAAAGCGAAAATTACAATACACAAAGCAGATAAAAAAGCGTTAGAAAGTGGGGATGGGACTCTCGCAGAAATGTTTGGTCAAACACCAAGAGCAATAACAGTAGACAAAACATTAAAAGATGGGAGTAAAATTAAAACAAAAAACTTTACATTCGAGGTCATTTCAACTCCTGGCCATACACCAGGTTCAATTTGCCTATACGAGAGAGATAAGGGAATTTTAATTTCAGGTGATACATTATTCGCAGATGGAGTCGGAAGAACAGATCTACCAGGCGGAGATAAGAAAGCCATGAAAAAATCTATAAAGAGGCTGAGTGAATTGAAAATAAAATATCTATTACCTGGTCATGGAATGCCAAAAATGTCTGGAGTTGATTTTTTGATAAAACAGATCCTCATTAGAATGAAATAAATTCTGTTAATCTTTTAAGGGCATTTATTTTTTCTTTATTTCCAATCTCAGCATTTTGAATTGCATCTCTTAATATTTCAGTAGTTTTTTCCATTCTACTAAGATTAACTCTGTACGGAACTCCATCCTTACCTCCATGAGCATAAGAATATTTAGCTGGGTCCTTCCAATCTGCTGGTTTTCCGAATATCAATTCTGAAATCAATGCTAATGCTCTCACTGTAGAAGATCCAATGCCCTTTATAGAAAGAAACTCCTCGAACCTTCTTGGTTGCAATTCATACGCTTGATAGATTGCGTTCCAATTTATTTTCCATGGCATAGAAATATACTTTATATTCGAAAGAAACACGTTCAAAGAAACTTGTTTAGAGTCTACTACATATGTTTTTATCTTTTTGGGATTGTCTTTAACTAAATCTAAAATAGTTTTTCTATTCTCTCTACTTTTCTTCGAAACCAAATTCAGAACGTTTTCAAATTTTCTATCAGCAATTATTCCTGTATGCGGTTCTTCTACAAAGCTATTTAGATTGTCACTAGCCCAATGATACCTCCTAGCAGTTCTTACATTTTCATTCATTCCTTGTTGTATCACAATCCAGTCTCCTTCCTCTGAAAATATGAAGCTATGGTGATATAGATTATGATCATCCTGAACTAAGATATTATCAACCTTTGCAGATAATTTACTAGCTTCCTTTAGTTTTTCAAGTTTATTTGAAGAAAGAGAAAATAAACTTCCTGCCTTCTCTATTTCTTCAGGTGTAGCTCTGCTCCTCTTGCCTTTACCGCCACACACCGCAATTCCTAAATCAAGTGAAATTGATTCTTTGAGGACAGCTGTTGTAACTGTTGTTGTTCCTGATGAATGCCAGTCAAACCCTAAAACACATGAAAGAGACTGAAAGAAAAATGGATCAGATAGTCTTTTTATGAATTCTCTTCTCCCATATTCATATATTATTATTCTACTTATTTCCCTTGCTAGCCCTTTCATTCTATTAAATAGCCATGGTGGGCAAGAACCTCCATGAAGGGGAAGATCTGTAATACCTGTAACCCTCATGATTTAGAATATAATATCAAAAATTAAATCCTTGGTTTGTTAAATTGATGACCCATCTTAATTCTTTCTTCTATGTTCTTTATATGTTTCGTTTTAATACTTCTCATTTTTCTTTTATTTTTCAAAACTTCACTGATTATCTTTGTAGCTCTCTCTGCTCCAAGAAAATGAGGCATAATTACATAATCCGCCCCAGCTTTGTACAGCTCTCTTGCATCTTCGATCTGAATGGCAGTTACTATGATCGGTTTTCTAAATATCTTTGCTTTATAAATTAAAAACATGTTTTCCTTAAGACCGGGTATGGTGGAAATGAGCATCTTAGATTCTAGTATGTTTACCCTCTCTAAAACTTCTCCATCTGTTGCATCTCCATATATACATGATATTTTTCTTCTCTTCAACTCTTTTATCAAATCCGGATTAAAATCAACTACTAATACTCTTTGACCCATTTTTTTCAGCGCATGAACTATCGTGTATCCCATACGATGATAACCGAAAACTATGATGTGGTTTTTCATCTTCTTTTCCTCCTTTGGCTCTTTCTTCGTTTTCTTTCTTTCGAATATGCTAAGGACAGGTGAAATATATTCATAAACTACATCGTTAAACGTGATAAGATACGTCGATATTGCGATTGTAACTAATGCAACGGATGTTAATACTGAACCTACTATATTTCCAATATGACCAATTCGGATACCCATAGCCACAAGTATCAAAGAGAATTCACTAACTTGAGCCGTTGCAAGTGAAGCAAAAAATGAGGTTCTCTTTCTGTACCCCATAAAACCAAGAAGCGTCATGACTATAGTTGGGTTTCCAATCAAGACTAGTAAAGATAATATTAAAACGGGTTTAAGAATACTTAACGAAAAGTTTAGTTTTATTCCTAAAATTACAAAAAACAAAACCACAAAGAAATCACGAAGCGGACGGATTTTTCCAAATATTTCATATCCATATGGAAGAGGAGCTAAAGAAATACCTGCAAGGAATGCTCCGATTTCTATTGGAAACCCTAAAACCGTTGCAAACCAAGAAAACAGAAAGTTCCAAGATATTGAAGAGAGGAAGAGAAGTTCTTGAGATCTAGCGAGAGATTCGAAGACTTTCGGAAGTATATATTTACTAGACGCATACATTGTTGCAAATAGAATAACACCAGAAACTATTGTCTTCAATATTGTAAAAATTTGAATTCCTCCCGTCTCAAGCATTCCTAACATGATTAGAATTGCGATCGCGACAAAATCCTGAACTAAAAGAAAACCAACTGCAATTCTTCCGTGCAGTGAGTCAAGTTCACCTTTTTCGGAAAATAATTTAACAATAATAATAGTCGATGAAAATGTTAGACCAATGGCAATGTACATTGCCTGAGTTGTGCCAAAACCTAGAAGACGAGATAGAATATAACCTATGGTACCAGTGAATAGAATCTGCCCTGCTCCAGTTATTAGAGATGTTTGCCCCACTTCCTTTAGTTTTTTGAAATCCATCTCTAGACCTACCAAGAAAAGTAGAAAAGCTATACCCATATCTGACAGTGCGCCTATTACCGGATCACTACCTGAAAGAACCTTAAATCCCATTGGGCCTAAAAGTATACCTGCAAAAATATAGGCTAGAATAGGAGGTTGTTTCAACTTCCAAAACACTATCGCAAGTATTGTTGAAATAAGCGTAATAAGAGCTAATTCGGATATCATAATGTTTTATATTTTATCGAGCTCCTTTTTATTGATTTTGAAGTGCGTGCATAATTGCGTTCGTAAATTCATTAGCAGCATGCGGTCCATTTGCGGTTATTATACCTCTCTCTACCTCCAAGTTTCTTCCTGTGTAATGAGCGCCATTCTCTTCAAGTATCTTAGCAAAACGTCCACTTCCGTCATCCCAGATCGTTGCCTTTTTGTCTTTCAGGACACCAGCCTTCGCAAGAATTCCCGGAGCTAAACAGATTGCGCCGAGAACCTTTCCACCCTCATATGCCTCCTTTGCAATGGTCAAGGCTCTTTCGTTTGAGTAGTAGTTCTGCGCACCAGAACCACCAATAAAAACAACTGCATCGTAGTCGTCAACATTAACGTCATCAATCGTTGTGTTTATTTCTAATGTTTTACCCAACATACCCCTAGCTGTTCCCGTCTGCCAACTCGCTACTGTAACGCTAGCACCTGCACTCCTAAAAGTTTCATATGGTATTTCAAATTCCTCGTCCCTGAAGTTCTCAAAGGCTACTATCATCAAAATTTTCTTTCCTTCCAAGTTCATATCACCACCTTTTTCTATGCACCCCATGGAAAAGACCAACAAAAGAAAAACAAGAGATAAAAGGCGCTTCATAATTAAGTTAAGATTGAACCCTTAAAAATTATTAAACATAATAAAATAACAGCATGGCCGCGGTAGTGTAGTCTGGCTAGCATACGGGCCTGTGGAGCCCTTGGCTCGGGTTCAAATCCCGACCGCGGCCTTTTTCTGTATTTTTCTTACTATTGATTTGATAAGGATTCTATGGTCTTCCTAAACTCTGTTATCTTTGATTTTGAAAAATTTTTAGATAAAAAGATTTTTGTGAATATTTAATTATGCATGATATTTGTCTCGTTTCAAGAGCTTTTTCTCCGAAAATAGGCGGATTTGGAGTTTACGCAGAGCTATTATTTGAAGGTTTAGGAAATAAAGGATTAAAGATAACAAAAATAAAATCTTCAGAAAGGAAATTTTCAGGCTTAGGTTTAATAAAATGGGGCTTTATAGATGCTCCAAACAAAATTAAAAAGACAGAAGCAAAAGTATACCATGCCATTTCTCCATGGGAAAACTATGCTGTTTCAAAATCTAAAGGAAAGAAGATAGTAACCGTCCATGACATAATCCCTTTGCTATTTCCAATCTATTCCCTTCCAAAGCAGATTATTTTAAGAAAATTATATCAGAAAGTTCTAAATATCTCAAAGGATTTTGACTTAATTATTGCAAATTCCTCCCTGACCAAAGAACATCTAATAAACTACGGCTTCAAAGAAGAGAAAATTGTAATAATAAACCCTTGTATAAGCCAAAAACTAAAACCAAAAAGGATTAAGAAGCCAAAAAACAAATTTGTAGTAGGAACCCTAACAAGATTACAAAAGCACAAGAGAGTTGACTTGCTTATAAAAGCCATTAAGCAAATCAGGGACAAAGATATCCTTTGCTTAATTGCTGGAAAAGGTGAACAGGAGAATTATTTAAAAAAGCTTGCTGGAAAAGATAAAAGAATTAAATTTCTGGGTTTTATCCCAGAAAGCAAAAAGATCGATTTTTATAACTCCCTTGATTTGTTTATATTTCCTTCAAAAATCGAAGGTTTCGGAATTCCCATTATTGAGGCTTTGGCTTGTGAGAAACCTGTTTTGACTTTGGAAGATTCTATTTTACCAAAGGAGACAAAAAAACTTTGCTTTATAACAAAAAAAGAAAATCTTTCGAAAAAAATCCAAGAATTCAAAGAAAAAAGGATAAAGACAAAAAAATCTTATTCAATTAAAGAATATCTTCCAAAAACGTTCGTAGAAAAACACTTAAAAATTTATAAGAAATTTCTATGAAAAATAAATTTATGAAGAAATACAATATATCGTATTTTGCCTTTGATCATTTTATTCCTTCAAAACATGCCGGTTTACGGCCTCCTTTAAATTTGATTATCAGTAAAAAAGTTTTGTAGAGTGGTAATTTATGAGATTTTTATTTGTTACGGAGTATTTTCCTCCATTTGTTAGAGGAGGTGCCGAGATAAGTCTAGAAATTTTAGTAGAAGAACTTGTAAAAAATAACCATGAAGTCAAAGTTTTAACTCCGAATTATAGCTCATTTGAAACTGAAATTGAGAAAAAGGGAAGTTTGAAAATTATAAGATTCAAATCTTTTAGGAGTTTTTTATTCAAAAAAAGGGAAAGAACTTCTCACGAAGTATACAAAAAAACAAAACCCATTTTTTACTTGCTTTTGGAACAATACCTCAAATACTCATCTTATGAACTAAAGAAAAATACTAAATATATTTTGAAAAAAGAAAAGTTTGACGTGATTCATGCTAATAACTTAGAGTCTATTCTAGCTTTAAATAATATAAAAACATCTGCCAAAAAAATAGCCCACTTAAGAGATTTTGGTTTATTTTGCTACAATAGGGGTTTAGACAATAGCGGTAAGCTTTGTAAAGGATGCTCAGAGAAGAACTTAAAAAGCTGTATGAATGCTAAAGAGATTGTTAATAAACTTTTGTTAATGGAAATGAAAAGAAGAATTAATATTTTATCTAAGTTATCCTCTTTTGATTTACTAGTCGCAATAAGTAAATTTGTTAAGCAACAATATGTTGACATTTTTGGAGCTGATAAAAATAGAATAGAAGTTATGTATAATCCTATATCCCCTCATGTTATTTCAGATTTATCTAAAGATGAAGCAAGGAAATTATTAAATTTGCCAAAAGACAGAAAAATTGTTTTATTCGTTGGGAGTTTAACAGAAGAAAAAGGAGCTCACTTAATCCCTAAGATTGCCAAAAAATTAAAAGAGTATTTATTTGTTGTTATTGGAGATGGTATAATGAAGGATTTGTTTTTAAAAAATAGACAAAAAAATATAAAATATTTTGGATATTTACCGATTTCGAAAATTAAACATTATTACAAAGCATCAGATGTTCTGCTGGTTCCTTCTATTTGGCATGAGCCATTTGGAAGAGTCTGCATCGAAGCTATGATTAATGGCATTCCTTGCATAGTGAGTAATAGAGGAGCTCTACCTGAAGTGGTTAGAAATGCTGGTATTGTCATTGATAACATTCTTGATATAAATTCTTGGATTCAAGCTATTAGAATTCTAAATGAAGATACAAAACTATATAATAAACTCTCAGAAAGGACTAAACGAAGAGCCAAAATTTTTGATTTTGAAAGACAGTACAAGAAGTTTAAATTAATTCTTAAACAGCTCATTTCTTAAATGCTTTATATTCTATTATATTTACAAAATTTTTAATCTATCAGTACAAGACAAATTCAGCTGTTGTTTTAATTTCTCTATTTTTTCTAAAGTATCCAAACCCATATATTTTATTATTGAGAAGATTAGAGCAGAAATTTTTGTCTTTTTTGTCATCACTCTTAATTTTCGTTTTTAACTTCATTTTCTCACCTTCAGAATAAAAAACCGATGATACGGATTTTCTGGAATTAGATATGTTCTTTTAATTGTAAAGTATTTACTTATGATCTCTTTAACAAGACTTAAACTGTATCCTCTTTTTCCAATTTCCCAGTAATGTTCCCAATCAAATTTATGTTTAATTGGAAATGGTATTGTGATTAATAAATTAGCTCTTTTTGTTTTAGGGAAAAAATTCAAGGATAAATTTAAATGAATACCAAAATGGGGTAATGATAAAATAACATAGCTTTTAGCAACATTACTTAACTCTTCTAAAGATTTCTCAAAATACTTGAATGGAATGTGCTCCAAGACTTCGGAGCATAAGACTGTATCAAACTCATTCCTTCTAAAATATTTTGTTAACTCCGTGACACTACATACACGGTCTGGCCTTAGTTTTGGATCAATATCAGCAGCTATCGTATTTATTCCAAATTTTTTTAAGTAATTATATACAGTCTTATTACCGACACCAACTTCTAAAACCTTTTTTGGCTTCGTCTTTAGAACTTCCGAGATCTGATGCCAATAACTTATCCAACGATACTTTGTATCGTAATCTAAACTAAAATAATGGCTTCTAGGAACTTGCGGTTTAAAATTCATATGATTTCCCTCTTAAGTAACCACTCTTTAAAACTATTCCCTAATTCATCATCTTTCATAGCGAGCTCTACATTAGCTTTTAACCAATCTATTTTGTTACCTATATCGTATCTTCTTCCATTAAATAACATAGCATAAACATCTTTTTCTTTGCACATCAACTTCAAAGCATCCGTTAATTGAATTTCACCACCATATCCAGGCTTCAGATCTTTGAGATAATAAAAAATATCTGGAGTTAAAATGTATCTTCCTATTATTGCGAGATTGGAAGGGGCTTCTTCTATTTTAGGTTTCTCTATCAAGTCTTCTACAAAATAAATGTTATCTTTAATTCTCCTCTCCTTAATAATCCCATGAAGAGAAACTTTTTCTCTTGGTACCTTTTCAACTGCTAAAACAGGTTTCTTAAATTTACTAAATACATCTACCAGAGCTTTAGTGGAATTAGGTATGGTGATATTATCTCCTAAAAGTAAAGCAAATGGGTCTTCTCCAACGAAAGCTTCTGCATATCTTACCGCATCACCTAAACCCTTTTGTTCTCTTTGCCTAACGAAATATATATTTACATCATTGAGAATTTTTTCAAGCTCATTGATATATTTGTTACTTGTTTTCAAACTATATTTATCAAAATGATCCTCTATCGCTCTTTTATGTTTACCTGTTACTATAAGAATTTCATTTATTCCAGAATAGTAAGCTTCTTCAACGACCCATTGAATCACCGGTTTATGAACAACTGGCATCATCTCTTTTGGTTGAGCTTTAGTTATTGGTAACATTCTCGTTCCGTATCCAGCAGCCGGGATAACAGCTTTTCTAATCTTCATAGTTACCAACACAGACCTTCATAAATTTTTGCCTCTTTTTTTGCTTTTTCTATTTTCCTGCCATCTATTACAATCTTATTAGTATAATTCAAATTTTTAAACTCCTCCCATTCAGTGACAATTAATACTGCATCTGCTTGATCTATTGCATATTGTGCTGAATCTACATAATTTATTTCTGGATAAATTTTAGAAAAGTTATCAATGGCCTTTGGATCATAAGCTATCACTATAGCATTTTCTTTAATTAGTTCCCCTACTATAGGTATTGATCTACTCTCCCTTATATCATCTGTATTGGGTTTAAACGCTAAGCCAAGAACGCAAATTTTTTTATCATTAAGATCCGGAAGGTATTTCTTTAGAATTTTAATCATTCTTCTTGGTTGGTTTTCATTTACTTCCATAATGGATTTTAGTATTTTTACATCTTCATTTAGTTCTTCCGCTTTCTTTATCAAAGCTCTTACATCTTTAGGTAGACAACTACCACCAAAACCAAGACCAGCACCAAAGAATGTCGGATTTATTCTGTGATCTAGTCCAACCCCTTTAAACACCTCATATGGATCTATTCCCATTTTTTTGCAAACATTCCCTATTTCATTTGCAAAACTTATTTTTGTTGCAAGAAATGCATTGGAAACATATTTTATCATTTCTGCTGTATTAATATCGGTAATAAATTTTGGACTATCAAACTTCTCGTAAAGCGAAAGCATTATTTCTTTAGATCTTTCATCATTAACGCCTATTACAATTCTATCTGGATTCAAAAAATCGTAAAGAGCAACCCCCTCTCTTAAAAATTCTGGATTGGAAGCGAGCCCAAAATCTTTAAATGGTTCTTTATGTGAAATTTTTCCAATTATTTTTCCAACAATGTTTTCGGTAGTCCCAGGTAAAACTGTGCTCTTAACTACAATCACATGAAAATCCTTTTTCTTTAGAAGCACCTTACCTATTTCTTCAGAAACCTTCATTATATAACTAAGATCTATACCTCCATCTTTTTTAGAAGGAGTTCCAACACAAATAAAAGTCACATCACTTGAAGTTATTGCTTCCTCGTAATCGTCTATGGCGTAAAATTTACCTTTATTTTTAATCATTAATTCCTTTAGATTTTTTTCAAAAATTGGTGGAATTAAAGAATTTATTTTTTTGATTTTATCTTTACTTCGACCCACAAATATAACTTTGTTCCCCATTTCTGCAAATCCGATCCCAGCAACCGTTCCCACATATCCTGCCCCGATAATCGATATAGTCATTACCATAAATAGTGAATAATAATGAAACTTAAATTGTTTCTAATGTTTTACATGATTTACGTAAAAATCATTACTAAGAAATTTAACGATTTCCATTAAACTTTTTAAATTCCCACCACCATAATTATAACACTTCTATGAGTTGGTTAGTTCAAAAATTATATCAAGCTTTTTGTTTGAATCGTTTAATTTTCAAGAATTACATAATAACCCTTCTAAGTATTCCTTCGTCGAGATATACATATTTTATTCCATCGACCTCCTTTATTTTAACATCTTCATATTTACTTCTAAATTTTTTTATAAGCTCTATGGCTTTATAAGCACTAGAAGTTATGTTAAAAGTAGTCAAAAAATATCTAGACGGAAAACCTATTTCTTCTGGATAAATGTGAACAATGTTTCTGATTATTTTACCATTTCCCAAACCAAATAATGATATAGAAAAAATTATTGGAATGCCAAGAAAACTAATAATCTTGTAGAAGAAATTAATTTTTCTTTTTATTATTGTAATGCCTAAAGCTCTCAACACTTCGTCCTGTTTTCCACCTCGAATTCTCGTTAAATCAACTAGATTCTTAAACTTTCTTATCATAAACTTAAATCCATTAGCATATCTTTTTTCTCTTTCAAATTGATTCATTTTTTCATTTAAAGAAAATGGATAGATCAAAATAGATTTCACATTTATTTTTTTGATTAAAGCCCCCCTCGAAAAATCTGTATCTTCGCCCACATTTAGATTTCTCCAACCGATTTTAATTGCGGTAGATCTTCTTGCAACAGCATAGGGATATATCAAGTCGTTTTTTCCACATTTTTTGATTTCTTTGCTTATTAATTTACCAAAACCATTTTCAAATATATGATCAAAGTCTACAGAAAACACATATTTTCCAGTAGTATTTTGTAAAGCAATTTGCCTTCCTCTACCTCTGGTACACTTGACTCTTATTAGTTTTATGTTATCATATCTTTTTTTCATTTTTTTCAGAGTTTCCCAAGTACCATCAGACGAGAAATTATCTACTATTATAACTTCCCAATCATCAAAAAATTTATTCATCTGATTAAACAATGTTAAAAGAGATCTTTGAATTATAGAACCGTTATTAAATACAGTCCCATAAATTGAGACTTTCACTATCTCACCTTCTAACGTTTAGTATTAACACCTTTATCATTGAAATATTATTTATAAGCAATTTAATTAACCTAATACTAAAACTTAAAGATTCAAATTTCTCTTATCCATTCGTAACCTTTAAATACATTTTAATCTATTATATCTAATGCTTCCTTGAGAGCACGGAAGTGCTCAATGAAAAGCCGTGAAGGTTTAAAATTATATTTTAAACCGGATGTAGGTTAGTTTTGTCACGAT
>Ga0190313_1000014_pt1 | contig 147138 bp, 162 predicted proteins | sample 4870071011_MG_FD_169989 | JGI IMG/M metagenome (GOLD analysis project Ga0190313, IMG submission 169989) | Hydrothermal vent sediment bacterial communities from Southern Trench, Guaymas Basin, Mexico - 4870-07-10-11_MG | ecosystem: Environmental > Aquatic > Marine > Hydrothermal vents >...
TTAAAAGGAATATCCTTTACTGTCGAGGAGGGAGAAATTTTCGGGTTAATAGGGCCTAATGGTAGTGGTAAAACTACGACTCTTAGAATCTTAGCTACAATACTTAAACCTAGCTATGGAGATGTAAGAGTATTTGGCTTAAACGTAGTTAAAGAGGCTAGTAAGGTTAGAGAACTTATAAGCTATCTACCTGAAGAAGCTGATCTTTATAGGAGACTTACAGGCTACGAGAACTTGATGTTTTTTGCAAGAATGTATTCTTCTGTAAAAAAGGAAGTAGAGGAAATGGTTGAATTTGGAATTAAGCTTTCAGAGTTAGGAAATAGGATACATGATAGAGCTGAAACATACAGCAAAGGCATGAGAAGAAGACTAGCTCTAGCACGCACCTTAATGGTTAAGCCGAGATTGGCCATTTTAGATGAACCGACTGCGGGATTAGATGTATATGCTTCGGTTAAGGTGAGAAATGCAATTAAAATGTTTGTAAAAGAAACTGGGAGCACTGTGCTATTATCTTCACATAACATGCTTGAAGTTGAATATTTATGTGACAGAGTTGCTTTCATATGCAAAGGAAGGATTCTAGATGAAGGAAATCCTAATGCATTAAAGAAGAAATATAATGCTAAGAACCTTGAAGAAGCATTTATAAGAGTTGTTCAGCATGAACTTTAGAAGATTCAAAAATATCCTATGGAAGGAATTACTGGATCTAATCCGTGATAGAAGAACAGTACTAGCTACAATAATTATGCCCATAGTATTTTACCCTGCTTTAGGAGGGCTTATAGGCTATGTTTTCCGTGCACAACCAGTATACATTGCATACATAGACCAAGACGATTCCCAGTACTCTAAGAAACTTCTTGACATACTGAAGAAAAATGCATCAAACACCGGAAATTACTATGTATTTTCTAACTACACTCATCCTGTAGAAGCATTAACTAACCCAAATATCGACATTGTTATCATTATACCTAAAGGCTTTGGTAATAACATTTCCAGTAGCTTAGAAGGGGTAAGCACCGTTATTCTGAAATTCAATGTAGCTTCTACTAAATCCGGTGAAGCATTAAACTTCGTAAGTAGCGCTTTACACGCTCTTTCGACATTAATCGTGAAGGAACGCGTGAGAAGATTAGCGCCGAACATAGACATTAAATCGTTCTTAAATCCTATAGAGAGTAAGTTAGAATTAGTTGGTCCTGGAGGTAGGAAAGCTAGACCTGAAGAAAGATTCCTCTACTTAACCTTAATGATCTTAGTTTTAGGACTATACTTCAGCATGCACCCTGCAATATCTTTTGTAGCAGACAGTATCACAGGCGAAAAGGAGAGAAGAACATTGGAAGCATTACTTGTTACTCCTGCTTCAAGACTAGAGATTCTTACCGGAAAACTTGTTGCAAGTTTAACGCTAAGTGGAACCGCGGCTGCAATGAACACTATAGGTGTTTTTCTCATGTATTTTATGCTGTTTAGTGGTTTAGCCGGAATCCCTATAACCATTGCCGGAGGTATAGGTCTTATCAGCATATACGCTATAACGGTTTTCCTAACGATTACTGTGACCGTTGCTATAACATTAATCATATCTGTTATGTCTAAAAGCATTAGAGTAGCTCATAGTAATTCTGTAGCTGTGGTTACTGCGCTAGCTCTAGTTCTTTTTGCGAGTCTTTATGGAGATATTGAGAAAATAGCATCAACACTACTGCCTATACTATATCTAATACCCTACACTCATAGTGTATTAGCACTAACAACGTACGTAAAGTATGGGCCGCTTTGTTCTGTAAAACACTTGTTAGTGCTAATATCCTACAGTGTAGTGCTTTTAATTCTAGGTGCAAAGCTGTTTACTGGCGAAAGAATGCTTATTACTCCCACTAGGAAAAGAATTCGGTAATTGCCTTGCTATGTTTAATAATCTTAACTATTTCTAAGTTCTTCGGTTTCACAGTAATAGCATTTGATGGGCATAAGCTAGCACAACCCATGCACCCTACGCAGTTATTAGGATTAACAACAACGCTGACTATTTTCTCTGAGTTCTTCCAGTGAATTTTTCTTAGCGAGAACACGTAAGTTGGACACAAGTTAACACAAACTTTTGAGGCTCTACATTTATCCCAATCAACTACTACTTCAAATTTTAACATTTTAAACATCCATAATAATGCGCTATTGTGATTTAGCTAACGAATAATTTAAAGAAACCAATATTTAAACTAATATCTGGTAAGAGAACATGTCACTTAAGAAAATTCCCCCCGGTAAAAATCCTCCAGAGGACATATATGTTGTTGTAGAAATACCCATGAACTCCAATATAAAATACGAGATAGACAAAGAAACAGGCATGATATTTGTAGATAGAATACTATATACATCGATGGTTTACCCGTTTAACTACGGTTTTATACCATCCACTTTAGAAGAGGATGGAGATCCTGTAGACGTGCTGGTTCTAGGGTATGAACCTGTCCATCCAGGAACGATAATTCCTGCTAAGCCTATAGGTCTTCTGATAATGGAAGACGAGGAAGGACCTGATAGTAAGGTTATTGCTGTACCTAAGACAAAGATTGACCCAAGATGGGAGAACATAAATTCTATCCAAGACCTACCAGATGCGTTGAAGAATAAAATAAAGCACTTCTTCGAACATTATAAAGAACTAGAGCCTGGAAAATGGGTTAAAATTAAGGAGTGGAAAGGACCCGATGAAGCTAAAAGGAAAATAGTTGAAGCTATTGAAAGGTTTAAGAAGCAGAAAACTGTTTAGCTTCAGTTAAACGGTGGCTATAGATACTACATAGTCATAGGGTTTTACAAACATTTTTTCAGTGCAAGAAATAATAACTCCTTCTTTCCCGCTAAACACCATGGAATCTACTAGTTCACCGAAAACATTTTTTATCTCATATATTAAAGCATCTTTGTTTATTTTTTGCCCCACATTATTTTTAAGCAATAGTATTCCACCCTTAGATCTTGAAGTCAATATCTTTACCTCTCTAAATCTTTCATCGATAAGCTTAAGATTATCTAAACTTCCCGGTATTAGGTTATAAGCTTTAAGTATATTCATAAGTGCATTATAATTAAGTTCACTGCTGTTTTTCCCATTCACTTTAATAGATGAGGAGGCTACATAGACCATGTGTGTTATATTATCCTTACTGGCAAGTATCGATATCTTCTTTAGAAATTCTTCAGATTCCCTACTTATCCATAGTTCAGATATTCCGAAATCACGTTTTTCACTATACGCAGAACCTATCAAGTAAGGATATGATTTTCCAAGAAGCAAAACCTCTACTATAGCATCGTAATTACTGAAATTTAGCACGTTATCTAGCGTACGTTGTTTAAATTTCCTTGTTATATAAGCGAATGTTACTTTTCCAGCTATTTCCTCGCCTCTTAGTTTTCTGATAACGTACCATAGGTCTTCTATGATAGTTGGTTTACCGTATACCCTCGAAAGATTTAATGCTATAAGCATGCATGGTTTTTCCTTGCCATAAACTTCTATTATAGGTATTTTATAGCTCATGAATCCTCCATGGTACGTTACCGTTATTTCTCTTCTATAAATGAGTACCATGCGGTATTACCCTAAAAAGTCTATTATAAACATTAGTAATGATTGCTCACATAATTCTGGTGTATTGCTGTATGAAATAATTACTAAGTCGTTGTTTTGTATGTTTGCTAGGTTTTTCTTTATAACTTCTAGCTCTGAGGAAATGTTTTCGGGCATTCTTCCAGCTTTACTTGGTTCTAATACTAGTTTACCTTCTTCAACGCACATGATAAGTGCTGCTTCAGCACCATACCTTACTAATTTATCTCTAAGCTCAATAACTCTAGGTTTAACCTTGCACCCTCCCCTAATAAGGGTCATGTAGGCGTATTGTGCAAGTTTAAGGAAACTAAGTTCCTCTGTGTTAATAGGCTTTAGGTAAATAAGCTTCTTCATAATGTTTCTCATAATACTTAAGCCATGTTCTGTAAGGTAAGCGCCTCCTGCTAAACTTACATCTACAAGCTTCTTCTCCTTTAACCTTGAAATCAAGGTTCTGGTGCTTGCTTCACCTATCTTTAGTTCTCTGGATAAGGTCTTCCTACCTAAGGGTCCTTTATTGTATAGCATAATAAGAGTTTTTAATACGTGGTGAGGTTTAAACGACGGTAAGACTCCTTTTCTCGGTTTTACAGTATAATCTATTATTTCTGAGAGTTCAGCCATAGAATACCACTTACATTATAATTATCTTATTTCCCCCTTTTCTCTTTGCCTCTCTTAGCGCTTTCAAAGCTCTTTTAACAGTTAATCCAGAATATGCTTCTCTTCTATTTCTAGCTTTAATAACGTCTAAGGGGCCATACGATACTCCTATGCTTAATGTAGCGCCTAGTTTTTCTATGTTTCTCCTTATATTTTCAAGATCTTCAATAACTTCTTCAGGTTTCACCATAGGTATCAGTATGACTGCTTCCTCCGTTCCTCTTTCATAGTCAAGTCCGTAGAGAACATGTGCTTGCCATTTTCTGGTAAAGTTCTCTATAAGCTGCGTTAACGTTCCTGTAATTATGTTAGGTTTATACCTATCAAAACCCTTCTCTTCAGTTATTTCTTCAAACCTATCCAAATCCACTATAACTACTGTTCCATTAGATACTTTACTTAACCTCATATCCTCTAATATCCCCTAATTTCATAAGTGATACTGAGAGAATACGTTTTTAAAGAATTCTTTGCCGAAGTAGTAACTATGGTGTTTGAGTTGAAAGAGAAAATTAGCTCTAAAGAACATGTTAACGAGAACTTAATAACGATAGACCCCATAATTGACTTTCTTAACCCTGTAAAGAGAAACCCTGTATTTAAGGAGGCTGTTTTAGCTTAAACTAAAGGTTCAGCAATATAGATATTATGCTTGTTCCTAATTATCCTTACATTAACCTTACTACCTAGTGGAATATGGTCAGCTCTGATAATGGTTATTGTTCTTAAATATTTCATATCAACAGCTAACTTCTCAGACTTTAACCACCCTGGAGCAACAACCTTAACCCTAACTTTCTCTCCTACCTTAAATGGTATAGGTAAAATGTTTGTCCTCTTAATGCCGAAGTCTTCCATTGACGGAATAAGTTTTACGTTAAACCTTCTTTCTAAGTTTTTCAAATATGCCCAAAAATCACCCCAGCTCATAACCTTTACATTCTTGGGTTTACGCCCATGCTTGTGAGGAACATACTTCTGTATTCCGAGAGGAGGCCACCTTTTTCCTGCACCTATTTCTAGAGCCCACTTAATTATTCTAGGTATTTCCTCGTCATTTATACCTTTCAACAATATTGGTGCTACATGTAGATCTATTTTAGTGTTCTGAACTAAGTACTCTGCTACGCTAATAACCTTCTCAACATTATACCATTTTGCTCCTTGAATATAACGAGCTAGTTCAGGATCCAATGCGTCCACACTCAAGTTTAACCTATCAAGACCAGCATCCTCAAGATCCTCCACTTTATCTACTGACAGGTTTTGTCCATGAGTTTGCATACTTACGACTTCTACTCCACTGATACTTTTTAGCTCTTGAATAAGGTCTATAAGCCTAGAATAAAGTGTAGGTTCTCCAACAGTATCTATGTGCGCTTCTATATGCTTGCCTCCCTTAAACTTAACAATCCCCTTAAACCATTCTACAATAAGGTCTAAGTCTACCCAATATTCTGCTTGTCTCCACCTGGAACAAGGACCAGCATCTGTAGAGCACATAATACAGCATAGGTTACAGTAACTTACAGGTCTAACTTGGATTATATTTGTCCCTCTATCTATTAATCCGAAAGCTATTGAGCCTATGAGAGGTGCTTCTACATCTACGCCTATCTTTATTAATGGTCTTCCCTGTATTGTTCTCATATCTTGCTTTTACCGTGAATTTCTAGGGCAGTATACTTAAATACGCTATGTTCCCGTTGGCATGTTTGCTTAGTAGGTTACATGTTCTGGAAACTGCATTGAAAACTCTTTCTTTAGAAATTCCTGGCACACCTGCTGAGATTACCAAAACGTTCCTGGTTTTCTCTGTTACCATAGTGTCCACGCTGTCTCTGTGCGGATATAGGTGAAGAATTTTCTTCTCGTCGGCTAAAACTGGTATGCCTTTCCTCAGTTTTTCGATAGAACTGCCTATTGGTTTAAAAACTTCGCCTTCCGAACTTAGTCTAAAAAGAAGTTTTCCTTCAATATTGTCGATATCGTATATTCCTATTGAGATGAGTGTTTCTAAGCTTACAATATTACCTAAGTCAACAACGTTGTTTATCAATGGTATGTTTTTCCCTCTAAGAACCCTTCTTAGAAGAGCTTCACTACTGGGTCTTATTTTAGTAGGGTCTATACCTATTCGCCAAAAGAATCTCCTATATGCTTTAATTACAGGTTCATCTTTCAACGTTTCTAATTTATACCTGTCCTTTATCCTCACAATAGTTTCCTTCATGAGGTTTACTATTTTATTTCCGCTTTTCCTTACAGTAACGTTTCTGACTACACCTACTCCTACGAATACTTCTAGGTTCAATACTTCCCTAGCGAACTCTATCATAGCTTTTATTCGCCTATTACTTCAATTAAAACTCTACGATAACTTCGTGGTCCATCCATTTCTACTAAGAAAATGTTTTGCCATGTGCCTCTAACTAGTTTCCCATTAATTACGGGAAATACTCTATTAGCACCTATAAAAGCTGATGCTAAATGAGCATGGGCATTGTCGTCTATTAAGTTGTGCTGCCATTTACCGTTCTCAGGATAATCTGCCTTTATCTTATTAATTATGTCGTTCATTAAGCCGTATTCATGTTCATTCGCTATTATTGCGGCTGTAGCATGTGGTGCGAAAACCAGGCATAATCCGTTCTTTACACCGCTTTCTCTAACTATTTTTTCTACATCTGATGTTATGTCGATTAACTGGTACTTTGCGTTAGTTCTTAACGTTATCTCTTTAACATAAACTTTCATGGGTTATAACCATCCCCTTAACTTCATTGCGTTAACTACTCTCTCTACAGCTAAAGCATAAGCTGCAGTTCTTAAATCAGTTCCTAAACTGTAACATTTTCTGTATATTTTATTTAGTACGGAAACCATTTTGTCTTCAAGCATTTTAAGCACCTTATCTAGGCCCCACTAGACCCCTTGGAGGTTTTGAACCGTCCCCCGCCTACGGCCTTTCTAGGTTTCCGTAGGCGGGTTCACCACGGTTTCCCCTAGCCTCCTCCCTACTCAACCAAGGAGCGGGTATCGGAAACTAGGGGCCACCATTAAACTTACAAGCAACCACCACTTACAAGTTTAGCGCTCAAAACAGGGAGAAACATGCAAAAACCCACAAACAGGAAACAGTTTCACATCTTCCCTTAAGAAGGGTAATCAGGAAAATATTGAAAACCAAATAACGAAGCATTTATAAAAACTGAGTTAAATGCTATGGAAACAAACTCTGTAATAGCGCAATAAAGCACGGAGACAGCGATGTAGACATTTTTTATCTCTCCAGAACTTCTTGGTAGTAGCTGAAGAAACTAGGGTTTGGCAGCTGTTTCTTGTTTGTAGGTTTTTTTAAGGTTTTTGTGGGTTGGTTAAACTTATAAGGGTTTTCCGCACTAATTATAAGCGCTTGAGAAACCTATGAGGTCTTGAGGTTGATGAATCTTAATGAACCCAGGTTCGGTGAGGGAAGTACCGGAAACAGGGGGGTAGGCGCTTCCGCAGTCGGGCTTGGGGGATAATATCCGCGATGAACCAACCTACGGAAACCCGGGAAAAACCGTAGACGTGGAACGGTAACTTACAGTACGTATACAATATATACAAGTACTGAAGCAGGGCAGAATGTTTAAAACAGACAGTATGCTCTCAAGACATAACCGTATCGTGGACTGTACTATAGGGTATTCATTAAGTTATTTAAGGGAATTGAAAGAAAGCGCGTTTGGAGGATGAGGTTTTCGACTATGTAGGGAATCTCCTTAAGTAGAAAGGAAAAAGGTATGGGTTAAAGCCAACCTCTAGTCTTCATAGCCTCATAGAGCCTTTCCAGGGAGAGGACTAGGGCTGCATCTCTCATAGTAACCTTCCTCTCACTCTTCATATTCTCGTACTTCTTGTATACCCTTAGGAAGTTGTTCTTCATTATCCTCTCTAGTCTGGTCCGCGTCTCTTCCTCACCCCATATGTACCACTGTAGGTTCTCAACCCACTCCAGGTAGCTCATAACTACGCCACCCGCATTTGCTAGAAAGTCTGGAACTACTATGGCCCCGCGTTCAGCGAGCTTAGCTTCCGCTTCAGGAGTCGTTGGGCCGTTAGCTCCCTCAACTATGAGCTTAGCCTTCACCTTATCAACGTTCTCTATGGTGATCTGGTTCTCCATAGCATCAGGTGCTACGATCTCTGCATCCACGTAGAGAGATGCTTTGGGGTCTGCTATCTTCTCGCCCTTAGGATAGTTTATGACCTTGCCTGTTCTGTTCTTTACATTCATAGCGGTTTCGACGTCGATACCGTTGGGGTCGTATACGGTTCCGCTACTGTCGCTTATGGCGACGAGCTTAGCACCCATTTTCGATAGCCAATATGCATGCCACCGCCCGACGTTGCCGAATCCTTGAATGGCTACTCTCTTACCTTCAAGACCTCCAAGATACTTTTCAGCAGCTTCTTTCGTAACCACAGATAGACCGAAACCTGTTGCGTACTCCCTAACCGGGTTACCCCATAGTATTGGTGGTTTTGCTGTAATGATTCCAGGCACATTTCTACCAACAACCTTGCTATATTCGTCGGCCATCCATGCCATAATCTGCGGGTTTGTACCGACATCGGGGGCAGGAATGTCTAATTCCTCACCGATCAGCGGTGCTATAGCCCTTATGTAACCCCTGCTCAGTCTTTCAAGTTCCCCCTTGCTCAGCTTCTTAGGGTTTACTCTAACAGCTCCTTTGCCGCCGCCGTAAGGTATTCCTGCAAGAGAGTTCTTCAACGTCATGAGTGTTGCCAGCGCGATGTCGTCTTCCAGGGTCACATCTGGGTGGAACCTTACTCCTCCCTTATACGGGCCTAAGGCACTGTTGTGCTGAACCCTGTAGCCCTCGAACATTTCAAGCCTGCCGTCGTCCATCTTAATCGGGATCTTGACTATGAGGATTCTCTCAGGCTTACTAAGTACCTTGTAAAGCTCCTCGGGGAAGCCTCCGAGCCCTATACTGTGCTTTAGAGTTGTGAGAACGTTCTCTAAAAGCTTAGAGACCATTTATGCCCACCAAGCTCAAAAACTATTTTACTGGCTATTAAATCTACTCGTATTTACCCCCTTTATATACGATTTTATATAAGCTGTCATCGGTTCATTTCTAATTTTCCCTAGATGTGCCTCGCATTCCGTTCGAGACTAATGCCACCCATGACCCCATACGGGTTTGGGTACCCGTATTAACGAGGTGGAAGTCCCTAGAGGACCCATCTCTTTACACGCTTGTTACATGTTTTTATATAAGTTGTCATTGACCCATCTACGGTTCTCCCGTTTGTCCCCTAGAGAAGCATTCCCTTCATTTTAAAGTTATTCAGGGTTACCGACTTTAACCTCATGGTTCTAGAGGAGCATATAACCTCCTGGTAGGTAACAAGATATCCCTGGATAAACCGACTGAGATCCTATAGTGTTCCTTGTCCTCAACAATATTCCATACCTTTTCGAGTCTTCCATGAACTAGTGCAGTAACGCCTTTCCATAAATGTTCCTTGTATCCTTCATTATAAACTACTATCTTACTTGCAAATTTAGCCTTAAAATCTCCCTCAGCTACATCCACAACTTGTACATCGTACTCCGCTGGTGTAAGCAAGGAAAACTTATCATCAAGAACTTTAGCTAGTACGAGAACCCTGCCGAGATTTTGCACCTTAATATCGCCGAAACTATACGCTTTACTCCTCAGTATTTTAACATGGTACTCTATTTTCCCTCGAAATATCCCGCTCAAAACCTTTCTTGAATATATGTAGTCCAAAGTCTTAGGAGAAATTTTAACATAGATTCCATACTTTCTCATCGCTGAAAACACATGATCTCCTTTTAAATGCTCGAAGAGAGTTGTTGTGAAAAACAATCTTCTTAAGGCATTATATACTTTAAACCCTACCTCCTCATTATAAGCTATGATATAGACTTTTCTAGGGAAAACTATTTCGCTGGGAATGAATGATACACCCAAATCATCTACTGTTATTTCTGCTTCAGAAGCTATTAGTGAAATAAGCTCTCTTACTAGCCTGCTGAAGATGCTACTATTAGGTAAAATCTCATTACGTAAGTAAGCTTTAGAGTAAAATATTCTTCTAATTAACCTGGTGCTTATTAAGGGAAGTATTCTATCGTAAGATTCTACTACTGTTGTAAGGTATGGGTATTTTCTCCGGGCATATTCTATGGAGTCCATGGGGGATTCTATAAGTGTCCTTTTACCATCTCTAAATACGTAATATGGTAACGCTATGATACTATCAGGTATTTTATGAATGTTCCACGATACTACCCATAAGCTGTGATCCAGAAGTTCTACAACATCACCATCTCTCACTTTATAATCCATAGTTACACCATAACCTAAAAGTTCATGAATATTATCGTAAGGTATAAACGTTTTTGCTAATGGAGTTTTTTAAGTACTTCGCCTACCTTAGGAAGGTTAGTATAGAGTTTCGCATTTAGTCTAGGTATTAACGCCATAATTGTAGCAAGTTCTGATAGTTTCTCCCTAGTAACTATGTTTCTCGTCAAGAAACCTATTGCACCCATCTTATCACCTATGTTTCTTATACCCGAAATTTTCTCCATAACGTCTTCAGCTTCGCCTAATCCTTTAACAACGTAATCTACAACTTCTTTAGGGAATTCGAAGCCGGGACCAAATCCAAGCGATATACGGTCTTCATTATCTACTATTACTGATACTTGAAAATCCATATACCCTGTAATGCTGCAGGGAATGGGGATAATTCCTGCTTCAACGCCTACGTAGTAATCGTAAGGTTCTTTAGCTTTTTTCTTGGCATTAACTGCTCTCTCTATAGCTCCTCTTATTACGTTTTCAAGACCTATGGGTTGCGGGTGAACACTTGTTTTTACAGGTACAGAAGCAATTATTACATTTTCTTTAAACATTTTTTCAAATGCTTTTTTCACTCCTCTAATTTTTGATGGATTTTTAGAACCTACAATTATCTTAACCATGGAATGTTTCCTCTAATAGCTTCGTTTTTACCCTTATAGGGATTAGGTGTGTTCCATCACATGTAGGTGAGTTTCTTAATTCGGGAAATCCTTCTCTACATGTTGAATATGTTAACCCACAGCTTTTAGCTTCTTCAATAACTATTTTCAGCATTTCCTCTCTGAGTTTTTTAGGTAAATACCTATATCCATGTTTAAATTCTCCTAGCCTGTAATATAGTTCTTTAAGCCTGTTTTTAATTGAGGGAAGTGCTTGGCATATCCTCTTAAAATTGTCTGGTTTAACTTTGTATGTTGATGTAACAATATGTTGTACTCCTATGTTAGCTAATGTTCTAACAAGTTTCGAAATATCATAGGGGTCATCGTTAACAAAAGGTATTAAAGGATCAACCCTAACAGTTACAGGTATACCGTGTTCTACGAGAATTTTTACAGCTCTCAACCTTGAATCGGGTAGTGGGGCATAAGGTTCTATGATTTTGGCTATGTTAGGTTTCAATGTAGTTATAGTTATACTAACTGAGGCATTGTATTTCGAGAGTAAATCTATATCTCTGGTAACTAAAGGACTTTTGGTTACTATTTGGACCTTAAGTCCTCTAGTAAGTAGAAGTTTTAGTGTGTTTCTTGTTAGCTCTAATGTAGTTTCTATTGGAGGATAAGGGTCGCTACTATTACTTATTGTTATCGGGTATTGAGGGTTCATCTTAACTAGGTCTCTAAGTAATTTGCTTAGAAAATTCTTTTTCGGCGTACTTGTTTTCGCCTTAATATATGATGTAGTGTAGCAGTATAGGCACTTAAAACTGCAACCGGTGTAGGGGTGTAGAGAGTACTTAGGAGGGCACGTGCATAATGGGTTTTTCCATGGATCAAACATTCTAAGTACGTACATTGTTTTTGCTCTCATATTTCAATGTTTGCATGTCGTAACCTTATCTCTTCTTCTTTTTTCCCAAGTCTATGCATTAGCTCTACAATTAGTGCGTCTAAAAATACCATACATGTGTCTTCAAATAATGTTCCGAGAGGAGCTAGTGGCTCATGTATTCCTAGTATTTGTCTTGCAAAATAATCCTCCTCTTTAGCTATCTTAGTTCTTCCTGGAATTCTTACAACAATATCTGCGAGTTTTCCAAGGGGCGATTCAGGATATGTTGTTAAAGCTATAAGTGTAGCACCAACTGCTTTAGCAGCTTCAGCAGCTGTAATTATTAGTTTTGTTCTTCCAGAACCGGAGATTGCAACAACTATGTCTCCTTCACCTATTCTAGGAACTATTGTATCGCCAAGTACGTACGCATTATATCCTAAGTGCATGAGTCTCATAGCGAAAGCTCTTCCAACGAGGCCGGAGCGGCCAGCGCCCATAACTAGGATTTTTCTTCTTCTTCCTCTATTCTTATATGCTTCAATAAGTACATTCACCATTTTATCTACTTCATTATCGTCTATGAGCCTAATAGAGTTTTTTATGAAAGTAGCTATTTCGTCCATGGACTTTTTAAATACTGCCACTTAATACCCCGATTTGCGTTATAGTCGGAACGGAGTTTTAAGAATACTGGTACTTAAGGTAATTACCTTAAAGAACTATAGCTTAAAATGTAATGTACTTTAATACCTGTTTTAACCTATTTCTACCTACGATTCTGCTTAAATCCTCGAATGTAATTTTGCTCTTAATGTTCCTTATTTCCAGAATTTTCTTAGCTGTAATAGGTCCTACGCCTGGTATTTTAACGATTTCAAAAAACGTTGCTTCATTAATATTTACAGGGAACATATGCTTATTTACCTTCGCATAAGCGACTTTAGGATCAATATTTGGTAGCATGTTATCATCACCTAATATCGTTTTTAAGTCGTTTAATGTGAATCCGTAGTCTCTAAGTAGGAAAGTTGCTTGGTACAGTCTTTTCACTCTGTCCAGAGGGCATGGAGGCTTATTCTCGAAGGGGGTGCCAATTATTGGTTCGAAGGGGCTAAAATATATTCTAGTTAATTTGTAATTCCTGTATAGTTCTTCGCTAAGTTTTAAATGTTCTAAATCGCTCTCTCCAACAACTCCAACCATAACTTGCGTATCTATGCCAGCTCTTAAATAACCTACCTTTACTCCAAGGCTTTCTCTTTGCTTAGAAAGTATTTTTAATGCTCTAGAAAACCATTCTAGTCTCTTCAATACGTCATTAACGTAATCTCCCTTATCAGGAGCAATTTCGCTAAAATAGTGTTTAGATGTTGTTTCAAGGTTTACGCCGGCTCTATCAGCTACAACTGCAGCTCTCCACACATAGTCCTTAGGTATACCGGGCATTAGCCTCAAATGTATGTAACCCGTAAAACCTCTTCTTCTCAGTTCTTCAGCTACTTCAATTTGCTTCTCCGATGTTGTCTCGGGATCTTTAATAATGCCACTACTTAGAAATATGCCTTTAATTATTCCCCTTCTCCAGAGATGAAGAGTTATTCTAACTAGTTCATTCTTATCCCATGTTCTACGCTCAACCCTATACCCTCTTCTAAACATACAGTACTTGCATTCATTGGTACAAGCATTACTGAGTAATGTTTTAAGTAAGGGTATATGTTTGCCCCTTGCAGCAGCTTCATATATGGGTACTCTAATTCTATCCCATCTGGCTGACACAAGCAGTATTTTCCACTTACTCATGGTTTTTCACGAAGTACCTACTTAACTACTTTAATGTGCTTACTATTTTCTTTAATATCCTCCACTTCGGTGTATAGTTTTTAAACCTTATTGCACTAGGTTTTTCAGCAAGTATGCTTTTGAGCTCATCTACACCATCTGATATTTTCGGCAGAGGCATCTCAAGAATATACATTATAAGTGGTGTTACTACAGTATTCGTTACCTTAGGTTTCCGTTTCAGTGCAACATCTTTTGATTTAACTATAAATACGCCTAGGGGATGGTGATCTTTAAAAAGACCTTCTTCGTACTCTTTGCCTACAATTTTATTATCAGATTGTAAGTAGCCACTATCAAAATCAGGGCATAAAATCAGCTTGGGGGCTCTATTAACATAAGGGCCATGGTATATCTCTTCTCTAGTTTTTACCCACTTTATACCTTTAACGTTACCTAAAACACTGATAATCTTGTCCGCTATTTTCTCGTCTTTAACGTAAACTCCTAAATTCCACTTTGAAACGTAGAAGGCTTTGGAGCGATATTTGTCTACGTGTTTAACCATGAAATTTCGTGTTCTGCTTGTGCTTTTTCCTGCAATTTCAAGTTTTAACTCTCTATATTCTCTTAGCGCTGCTTTTGAAAACTCATTTACAGCCTCAACATAGCCTTTATTAGCAAGAATATCATTTATCCTAATAAGCCTATTGTACATAGAAAACCCATGATCCGAAACTATTATGAGAAAATCTGATAATTCATCCATAATCTTAACAAGCCTGTCTATGTAATTAAAGAGTCTACGTTCCATTTTCAGAATCTTCGTAAATATTTCGAAACCACACTTATGTAATATTATGTCCGGTATTTGGAAATTTATCCATAGTAAGTTCCATTTACTTGTTTGAAGCATATCCTCTACTATCTCTAAAACTGCCTTAACTAGGTTTAGTGATTTAATTAGAGACTTTTCACATTCATTAAGTGTGTTGTTAGGAATATTCAATGCTAAGTCTATTTTCCTACAGTACTTTTCCATGTCCTTGTTTTCCGGATAATACTGGGTCTTGGGAACTATTACTGTGTGGCTTATTATCTTAGAGTTCTTAGCTGGTATGAGAGGGTATCCTGGAATAGGGTTTATCATTATTGAAGGTATTTCAAGCATAGATAGTATTTCATGAATTCTAGGATGCTCAAGATGTATAGCGTTGAATAATCTGTGCTCTAAGGTATTTGGTTCAATATAATCGAAAGCAAAAATACCGTGTTTCCCAGGGTTTACACCTGTAAGTATAGTGGTCCATGAGGGAGGAGTTGTTGGTGGAAAACACTCTAAGTTGTAAATTGTAGTATGGCTTGAATTCACTAAATGTTTAGTATAAGTTAGGATGCCATGATTTATGAGCTTATTTAAGTAGCCTTGTGAAAGACCGTCTAATCCTAGAACAGCAACTTTCTTACTAACAGCCATGTCAGTATACTCCATATCGAGGACGCGTTTTTCTGTTTTGAAGTTTTAGTAAAACTAATATTTTAGATGTTATGTTCAACTATCTGAACATATGGTGTACGTTCATGGCCGAAAAGGAGAAGATAATTGAGAAAATTAGGGAGAATCTTAAGAAAATTGTTGACCCCGAAATAGGCATAAATATTGTTGATAGTGGTTTTGTTAGAGATATTAGAGTTGATGATGAGGGTAATGCTGAGGTAGATTTAATGCTTACAACACCGTTCTGCCCTATTGCACATATCATAGTAGCTTCTATAGAGGAAAACACTAGAAGAGTTGAAGGAGTAAGGAACGTAAAGGTAAATATTGTTGGATTTGGTATTCCGCCAGAGCTTGAGAGAATAATGGAGGAAAGATACAGGAGAATGCTTGAGGAATTAAAAGAAGAGTAGTCAGTAAGGCCTGCGTTTCTTCATTTAATCAGAGGGCTAATGTCTACATCATCTGAGTTAGGTTAGTGCGGGAACCAGTATATATGTGTTTAAACGTTATTCATAGGTCGAGGAGAAATCATGAAGAACACCCTAATTATACCCTCGTTTGAAAAACTAATATCATGGCCTCAGAACAGGCGAATTGCATTTATAAGTAACATTGAGTGGGTTAAGCAAGTAATTCAGTCGATAATGATGGCCAAGATATTAAGTGAGATAGGCAATATAGAGATAATATTAATTGATTATTCTAAAACGTTCAAGCCTGAAGTTTTAGAAAACATAGGGAGAACCTATCACGTTGACCTAATTAATCACGTCTCCATATCAGATCATCTTAATCCTAACATAGGAGGGAAAATAAGCTTACACATACATAACCCTTCGGAAAACAAAAATGCAATGAGTAATTTCAGAGAAAACGTCTTGAAGACTTCATCGCTTTACACCATAGTAACCGATGTGAAACCTTCAAAAGCACTTCATGGTTTAAGAGGAATACTTAGAGTATACTGTACAAGAATTTCCCAAAACATTTTCTCTTTCAAAACATTTACAGAAAAAATTACGTTAAAACTGTCAAGTAAGGGAATGGAGGATATCTACGATACTTTGTCTGAAGGCTTAAAGAAAGTTTTAAAAATTCTTCAAAAAGCATCAGTAGAATATGGACCACTAACCGTAAGCGATGCTGTTATCATAATTTCACATGACCTCAATATTCAGAGAAGTATGGCTAGAAGAATTTTAATAAAACTTGCCAGACACGGTGTTATTAGGGTAGAGAAAAACAGCATTATCATTTAAACAAATACTCTATAACGTAAAAGCTAATCTTCAATATATATTGCTGGTTTAAGCGGTAATGCGTATTTTGCTTTCCTAAGAGGATCATATGTTGCTTTTTCCTCTTTCATGATGACAACCTCTGAACTGTTTGTAGCTTTCATTATCCTCTCCTTAAATTCTTCAAGAACACGATACTCGTCTATTTTAGCTATTTCCTTTCTTAATTGTTCTGGGACCTCCCTGAATATTTTTATAATATTCTTTACAGCATCTACTGCTTCTTTACGGTATCTTCTTATCTCATCCATGCTCATTACCTGCTTTATGGTTTTTCTAAATACTTCAACGTCGCTTCCGTCCATGTTTGCAGCTACTATTTCTCCTATCTTCCTCTTCCACACAGCTGCTGTGTAAATCACTATTTTCTTAGGCTTCTTTACCTTAGTGACCTTAAGTATTTCCTTAATGTCTGCTACTAGTTTTCTGAAATATTCTTCTTTTAATTCGGTTTCTCTGTCAATGTATTCGCTTTTAACTTTAGGCCATGAGGCTATGGAGACAAATCCCTTGTTTCCAAGTATGTTCCATATTTCTTCAGCTATAAATGGTGCGAAAGGAGATAATAGCCTAGCCCAGATATCGAAGAAATATTTAAGTATTTTTGCTGAAGGTTTATCCACATTTTCTAGATACCATTTAAGATCTTGCTCCATAGTGTAAAGAACTGTTGTTGCTGCTTCCCTTACTCTTAATTCTTCAAGCGCATCTGTCACTTGAGTTATTCTGTTCTGAATTACGCTTAAAAACCACCTATCAATATGTGATTCTCTTAAGCTTTCTTCTTTCAAAGTAGCTACCTTACATGCTAACTCGTACATTCTCCTTAACCTTTCAAGAACGGATAAAGCTAATTTAGCACTAAAATCTGCATCTTGCGGTGTTTCAGCTGAAACAGCAAGGGTGAGTCTTACCGTGTCTGGGCCATAAACTTTGCTTGCAACTCTTAAAGGTATAATGTTTCTTAAAGACTTAGACATTTTCTTTCCTTCGTAGAGCACGAAACCGTTAGCAACTATTTGCTTGGGCCAGTGTTTTTCAGGAAATATTGCTACGTGATTGAAAATGTAGAATGTTAAGTGGTTAGGTATAAGTTCTTTAGCACTATGCCTGCTATCAACAGGATACCAGTAGAGAAACTCTTCCCTCATTTCTTTCAGTATGCTCTCTGGAATTTTCGTTTTTACCGAAATTTCCTTTACATTACCTAGTCCTAGGAAAATATAGTCGAAGACTTCGTTTGTTAACTGTTCAGCCCTTATACCGTACTTGTTAATATGTTTGGCTATAGTGTAGAAGGCCATGTATATTGTTGAATCACTTAGTGATTCAATAATCCATCCGGGACTCCAGGGAAGTTCCGTGCCAAGCCCTCTTTGTCTTGCACAAGCTTTTTCTTTAAGCCACTCTATCGTATATTCAAAGTCTTTTCTTGCTTCCTTGGGTATTATGCGCATTTTTCTTAGGGCTTTCCTGGCTAGTTCTTTCCAGTCTTCTCTAGAGTAATCTATGAACCATTGGTTTTCAAGAATTTTAACAACAACTTCTGTTCCGCACCTACAGTAAACGGGCTTGTTTAGTATTTCATACATTATGTCAGCTTTTCCCTCAGCTATAAGGTCTTTCTTCACTTCATCCTTTGCTTCTTTAACAGGTTTTCCGGAGTATTTTCCGGTATTTTTCTTCATTACTCCTTTGTGGTATTCTATGGAGTATACTTCTTTGGTTGCTTCTTCAAGTTTTAGATCTTTCTGTGATCTTATCTTTAATTTTTCAATAACATCTCTGGCTGGATATTCTGAGTAACCTGGGACAGAAATTATGGATATTGGTTTAAGCTTATCGATGCTTATACCATGTTTTTCAAGTATACCCTTTCTATTCTCAATAAGTTCTTTTAAAGCAACATAATCGTAGGGTGCATGTGCTGGAACGGACATTACAACTCCGCTAGCATTATTAGGGTCAACAAAGTAACCTGGTAATATTGGCACGTATGTATTAGTTGCGGGGTTTTTGACCTTAAGCCCTATCAGTTCTGCACCTTTAACTTTCTTAAGCACTTTAACTCTTCTATTCTGGAACGTAAGCTTATATGCTGCTTGCTCACTTAACACCCATAAGCTACCGTCTACTTCAGCATAAACATATGTTGCTTCAGGGTTAACCCAAACATTTGTTACTCCAAAAACGGTCTCGGGTCTTAATGTTGCACAAGGGAATTTCTCGCCATTGGATCCTTCGAAAAGTATTAAAGTGTATTCACCTATCTCTGGTTCAACATCGCCTTTAGTATCATGTTGACCTACAGGGTTTTGATGTACTGGACACCAACCTACGGGATGTGTTCCTTGTGTTAAGTATCCTTTCTCCCTTAACTTAGTAAATTGCCATTTAATAAATTGGCTAAACTGAGGAGTTATGCTTGTAAATTCTCTTCTCCAATCAATACTGTAGCCTATTTTTATCATGGACTCTTTGAAGTCTTTATGAAAGTATTTAGCCATACCTAATGGTGTTTTTAGGGTCTCAATATCCTTCTTTGGTATGTAATAAACATTTAAGAATAAGTCTATGAGTTCTTTATCTCCTTTAGCAACAGCCTCAGCCATAGCTAGAATAGGTGTTCCGGTGTAGTGAAAGCCCATAGGAAAGAGTACATTATATCCCTGCATTCTCTTAAATCTAGCATAAATATCGGTAATAGTATATGTTCTACAATGACCTATATGCATTGGCGAGTTAGGGTAGGGAAACGCAGCAGTTATGAAGAACTTAGGTTTCCTAGGATTAGGGTCTGCTTCAAATATTCTCTTTTCAAACCACTTCCTAGACCATTTCTCTGATAAATCATTAAGGAATTTGGCGAAATCATTTATTGGCTTTGCTTCCATACTATCCTCTAAACCTCCACTTCTCAAGCCTTTTCTCTTTCTTCCTAATTTTCTTGTAGAGCTTATAGTGTTTTCCACATAGATAAACTCTACCTAAATGTGGTGAAAGTTTTAACCCTTCTTTTTCTAGAACTTTTGCCTCCACATAGCTTAACGAACGCTCCGCAGGTTCTTCGCAACCATTAACACTACATTTTTTACCCTTAGACACCATGATGTAGACACCCTATTACGTTAACATTATTTCCTATGAGTCATTAATATAAAAAGTATTGCGTTGAAAAAGTTTAAAACACCTAAGTTTAAGTAGTTGTACTTACACCGAGTGAAATGGAAGCTAAGAGGAAATAGAAGCAATGAATGAAATAACCTACCCGGCTGTTGAAGAAGAGATTTACGTACCTGATACTAGCGTTGTTATCGAGGGTGCAGTATCTAAGCTTATAGAAGACGGTATTATAAAGGGGAAGGTAATAGTTCATAGAGCTGTTATTTCTGAGCTGGAAAATCAGGCTAATCAAGGTAAAGCTGTCGGGTTTGCCGGTTTAGAGGAAATTAAGAGACTTAGAGAATTAGCTTCAAAAGGAAAAATAAAGTTGGAAATAGCTGGTGAGAGACCTAAGCCTTCTGAAATTAGAATGGCATGGACTGGTGCTATAGATGCTTTAATAAGGGAGCTTGCATGGGAATATGATGCAACGCTTATAACAGGTGATAGGGTTCAAGCAGAGGTAGCTAGGGCATTAGGTATTAAGGTAATTTATGTTAAGCCTAAAAAGGAACGTAAAGTTAGGCTTGAAAACTTCTTTGACAAGGACACTATGAGCATTCATTTGAAAGAAGGAGTACCTCCTATGGCTAAGAAGGGTAAGCCAGGTTCTTGGAGAATTATTACTTTAAGCGATAAGCCTATGACTAGAGAGGAAATTGAAAGCATAGCTAAGGAAATTATTGAGGCAGCTAAACTAAGAGGTAACGGTTTCATAGAAATCGATAGAGCGGGTTCAACAATAGTTCAACTAGGCTTATACAGGATAATTATTACAAGACCTCCTCTTTCAGATGGTTGGGAAATAACTGCAGTAAGGCCGTTAGTTAAGCTGAGGCTTGAAGATTATAACCTACCGAAGAAGCTTCTTAGAAGACTTGAAGAAAGAGCTGAAGGAATCTTAATAGCTGGAGCTCCAGGCATGGGTAAAACAACATTTGCTCAAGCACTAGCCGAGTACTATTCAAGGAAAGGGAGAATAGTTAAAACAATAGAATCTCCTAGAGATATGCATCTTCCCGATATAGTTACGCAGTATTCTAAAACACATGCTTCAAGCGATGAACTTCATGATATCCTATTGCTAAGTAGGCCGGACTACACATTCTTTGATGAGATGAGAAACGATGAAGACTTCAAGTTATATACCGACCTTAGGCTTGCAGGTATAGGTATGGTAGGTGTAGTTCACGCTACATCACCAATAGATGCTATCCAAAGGTTTATAGGTAGGGTAGAGCTAGGAATGATACCTAGTATCATAGATACGGTAATATTCATAGAAAATGGTGAAGTAAGGAAGGTTTATGAAGTCTCAATATCTGTAAAACTCCCTACAGGCCTTAGAGAAGCAGAATTAGCCAGACCTGTAGTTGAGGTTAAAGACTACTTAACAGGTGAATTAGAGTATGAAATTTACAAGTTTGGCGAAGCAACGGTCGTTATACCAGTGAAAAGGGTTTTAGCTAGAGGCTTTGAAAGAAGAGTTATACGTGAAATTGAAAGACTTCTACCGGCGGCATCAATAGAAATACAGGGATCGACAGTTACAGTTGTTGTTCCAAGAGAACAGGCAAGGTTAATAGTGAAGAAGGCTAAGAGGCTAAGAAGGTTAGAGGAAAAACTAGGAGTAAACATTAGGGTTAGGGTTGAATAAACGCATCGAGGTTCTTAGTTTTTGAGACCATAGCTTCTAAAGCTTCAATACTTAATCCCTTCTTAGAAACCACTTCAGGATCCACCTTATAATTTCCTTTTGGAGTTTCTAAGAGGTCTTCTATGCGAAGAAATTTCCACTTACCATGCCCTACATACTTTATTGCAACAAGAGGTAATCCCCCGGCACGATTAGCAAACTCTCTTAGTCTAACTATTTTCTCTTTCTCAATATAGATTGGTTCTCTAGAATCTCTAGTTTTAACCTCAATAACGAAAATTACTCCATTTTTTAAAGCCACAAGGTCTGGGTAAATTACTTTCTTGGTTTTTGCCCCACTAGCGGGTCCCCTAATGCAGGCAAACCCCTTCTTCCAAAATAATCTAACAAGGTCTCTTTCCCTAGAAAATCCTAGTCTACGTTTACTGCTCATAGTTACCACTTGTTTACCAAACATTTTTATGTTTAAACCTACTCTTAACTTTTGAGAAAAACATTAAGGAAGAAGTTATGTTAAAAGTCATTGTAAGATCTAAAAGAGATCTTGACGCTTTTAAGGCTATGTTAAAACTATATTATCCAGGATGGCAGATAAAATTAGCAACACTAAAGGGTAGGAGAGGTAAGAAGGCTCTAGACAAATTATTTGAAGTAATTGAGGATAATTCTTTCAACATTGTAATTGTCGGTAGAGAGGATAGAGAACTTAAGGAACTCGAAAATCTATTTAAACCTAACGTTTACATACACGTTGTTTCTAAAGCTCGGATTAGAAATGTTAGACCAAAACATTTAGCATTAGAATTTGAAAGAGCGAGAAGCGCATACAGGAATACAGTTTACTGGCTAGGAAGGAACCATGCATATGTTTTCACAGTGAGAGGCCAAGGCGTAAAAATCGATGTAGAAAATAACCCAGCCTACGATATATACATAGGCATAGGCAAAGATACAGTGTCTTTTCTGAAATCAATATCATGTCCCTCACACCTTAACCCGCTAATTGTGAGGAAAATGGGAGGAATTCACGTTGTATATTGCGGATGTGTAAGATCGTGTACTTTAAAAGTTCCCGATGTAGGCTACCCAAAAACTATCGAGAAAAGTGAGGAAGGAGAAGAAGCAAATTTAGTAGAAACTATTAAGGCTAACAAACATACTTTAAGAGTTATGGAAAAAATAGCTTTAAACTTCATGGAGAAATTTAGAGACCAGTATAGCTACTTTGTTGTTCCCTGGAGTGGAGGTAAGGATAGTACTACGGTTCTCCTACTTGCTATTAAGGCTTATGGTCTAAGTAGGGTAAAGGCAGTTTATGTAGATACGGGTGTTGATTTCCCTTACAACAGAGATTATGTTAGAAAAATTGCTAAGAAACTTTCAGTGGAGCTTATTGAGGTAAAAGCTGGGGTACTTGAAGAACTAGTTAAAGGTAGAGAACTACCTACTCATGAGAATAGGTGGTGTACAAAACTTAAGATTAAAGCATTATATGAAGCTTTTAACACCATTTCTAAGGATAAGTCAGATATCCTAGTAATTGTAGGTGATAGAGATGCAGAATCGGAACTTAGAAGTAAGAGACCACCATTTAGGGAGCATGAAGGATACTTCCAAATAGCACCAATTAAAATGTGGAGTGGAGCACATACACAGCTATATTTGCTAGCAAATGGTATCCCGCTAAACCCGCTATACTTAATGGGATTCTACAGAATAGGGTGCTATATTTGCCCTGCTTTAAGAAGTTGGGAAGTAAAGATTATGAAGGAACAAGGTGAACTTAGCAAACTACTTAATTCTCTTATGTTCTACAGAGAGTTTATTACCGACTATTATAAGAAATTGTTAACAGTAGGAGAAACTTAGGTGTAGAGCTTGTCACTAATCGATTTCATAATATACGTAGGAATACCTTTAATAGTTGTCTTAATAATTCTTTCGAAAAGCATTAAGATAGTTAAGGAGTACGAAAGAGCAGTAGTTTTCAGGTTAGGAAGACTTGTAGGAGCTAAAGGACCAGGCCTATTCTTCATAATACCGTGGGTTGACTCTGTAAGAAAAGTAGACTTAAGAATAGTTTCGGTAGATGTTCCTGAACAGAGAATCGTAACAAAAGACAATGTAACAGTAGGTGTTGACGCAGTAGTTTACTATAAGGTATTTGACCCTGTAAAAGCGGTTATTGCTGTTGAAAACTACTCATATGCTGTCCTACTCCTGGCTCAAACAACTTTAAGAGATGTTCTAGGCCAAGTAGAGCTAGATGATTTACTAACTAAGAGAGAAGAGTTAAACAAGAGATTAACAAGCATATTAGATGTAGCTACTGATCCTTGGGGTATAAAAGTTACAGCAGTAACAATGAAGGAAGTTAAGCTTCCAGAAACAATGTTAAGAGCTATGGCTAAACAAGCTGAAGCTGAAAGATGGAGAAGAGCAAGAATTATTGAAGCTGAAGGTGAGAGACAAGCAGCAAAGATTATGAGTGAAGCAGCGATGTTCTATGAGAAACATCCTGCAGCCTTGAGGCTAAGAGAACTACAAACATTGGTTGAAGTTGCTAGAGAGAAGAACCTGGTAGTTGTTACTGAAACAGCTACAGCAGGTTTAGGTCAAATAGTAGGTTTAGTTAAAGGATTAAAAGAGGGGAAGACTTAGACAAATGAGGAAAATAAATAAATTTTTTACAATATTAGCCTTAGTTTTAATATTAGCTTCCATGGGGCTATCTGTAGTCAGAGCAGAACGTAGTGTAGGGCCTAAGGTATATGTATTCTACTTTGAAGGTAGAGCAATAAATGAAGGACTAGCGTCAGCTGTACTTTCCGCATTAGAAAGAGCTGAAAGTGAAAATGCATTATTGGTACTAATACTTGACACTCCAGGCGGTGAGTTAGCAGCAACAGAGAAAATAATCAGGGCGTTTCTTAACTCTAAAGTGCCTGTAGTAGGTTTCGTATACCCCAAAGGAGCTGCCGCTTGGAGTGCTGGAACATTAATCTTGATTTCATGCCACATCGCAGCTATGGCTCCCGGAACAATGATAGGAGCTGCTCAGCCAATAACTTATGGTGCTGAGGGATTTCAACCTCTAAACTACAGTAAAATAATAAATCCGATAGTTGAAATGGCTGAAACGGTTAGTAGAGAAAGAGGAAGAAATCAAACAGCTGCTAGGCTTTTCGTACAAAGGAACTTAACTTTAAACGATGAAGAAGCTTTAAAAAGTAACGTAATAGATCTTGTAGCCGAAAACTTAGGAGATTTGCTAATGAAAGTTGACGGTATGGAAGTTAAGGTTGCGGGAGAAGTAGTAAAAATAAACACTAAAGGGTTTACTATCGAAAAATACGAGTGGAGTATTAGCGATATCCTATCTAATGCTTTAGCCGATCCTCTCTTAGCTAACCTTCTACTAATGCTTGGATTTTACATTCTACTACTGAGCCTAATTACAGGGCATTATCCAATAGCTGCTGTCGGTCTACTATTGTTCATACTTGGCCTTATGGGGCTAGGTTTCTCAATAAACACTATCTCAACACTCCTCATAATAGTCGGTGTTGTTCTCGTAGTTATTGAAATGGTTACGCCAGGATTTGGAATTATAGGAACTACGGGAATAATAATGTTGGCTTTAGGCTTCCTACTATTACCAATATATCTTCCACAAACATGGTTTGTTAGTCCAGAATTCTTCTTTAGGTTCATAGTTGCAGGCATATTAATAATTGTTGCTGGTTCAGCATTCTTTGCGTTTGCACTATACAAAGTAATTAAGGCTAAAAAAGCTAAGCCAGTAATATGGAGCATTATAGGTGCTAAAGGAAAGTCTCTAGACGACCTGGGACCAGGTAAAGAAGGATTCGTTATGGTCGAAGGAGAATACTGGATGGCATTTTCCGACGAGGAAATAAAAGCTGGCGAAGAAATAGTTGTCATAGGAAAGGTAGGTCCTAAGCTTAAAGTTAAGAAAGTCTCTAGAAAGTGAAAACGTATCTTTTTGTCTCCAACTTAGTACCATAGAGTTCATAGAGTTCTAAAAATACTTCTCGGTTCTTAAAATACCCTATAATTAACGATGGCCTCATAGAAGCAAAACCACCACTCCAAACTCCAGTTAATGAGCCGGGATTAGCCAAAACTATTTTACTGCCATGCTTACCTGCAACTTCAACTATTTTTGCATAGTGAGTATGTCCATTAATTAGTATTTGCACATTCATTTCTTCGGCGATTCTAGTTAGACCTTCAATATTCCCTCTAGGGAAAACTTGGTGACCATGAATTAGGCCAATATTAATCTCATTTATCTTCGTAGTTATCTTCTCTGGAAAGCTAAGGTAGTCCATATTGCCTTCAACAATAAAAACTTTTTCAGAAAGACTTTTAATGTATCTTAACACTTTCTCAGATATTAAATCGCCTGTAAAGAAAACCGCTTGGTAAGGTTTATTGCTTTGAATAATTTCCTCCATGATTTTAGGTATTTTCCTAGCTCTTGTAGGTATGTGAGTGTCCCCTGTAATTAAGACCTTAATCATAAGTAAGCCACCTAACAGTTATCCAGTTGGGAATATTTTAGAAAACTTGCTTAAAGTTTACTTCTAGGAACTTGATCTGTCCACGTACTTTACAGTGTATTTCTCGGGTTTAAGCTGAGAAACTATGTACTCAAATGCCTTCCAAGGATCTGTTTCTTCACCGCAAGTATAGATATCTACCGTTGCATATCTGTACTTAACCCACGTATGTAATGCTATATGGCTTTCAATGACCAATGCTAAGACACTTACTCCTCCTTTCTCGCCACTAAGTTTCCATGACTTTATATCCCATAGGGTTGCGTTGGCTTTTTCTGCAGCTACTTCAACTATTTTTCTTAGTTTTTCTTCGTCTGAAATTACATTAGCGTCACAGTTGTAAAGGTTGCCGTAAACGTGTTTTCCAACTATTTTGCTCATATACTAACCCTTAATCTAATGCTCGAATAGTCAGATAAAATAGGTGTTTATAAAGATTTTCTTAAATGAAATGCTACAATACATTAACACGTGTGGTTGCCCGTGCTTTATCTTTTGGAAACTTTGGGTATTTTGGAATCTACTTGCACGGGCTTCCCCCTCTTGGCTTGGAGTTTCATTGCTTCATTGAGGGGGCTATCGGGGCACCATTTACCACGGGTGCCCTTCATCCGCTTTAATCCACGTAAGGCGAGATTCCAAGAGGCAACCATATCCCTACTAGTAATCACACCACTAGGTAACTTAACCCATCTGTAGTTAATGAATGATAACCTATCACCGATAGGTGAGGTCTTGGATGTTCCCTTTGCATCAACATATACCACAGGTAATCCGCTTAGTAGAGCCTTATACTTTATGTATTCTTGTATTCTACGGTAACACCATAATTGGTTCTCCCAGTTAAACCTGGAACCACCATTACCTCTAAACTTGAGCCACGTTAAATCCTCAAGGACAAGTAGAGCATCATACTCTCTAGCGATTTTCACTATTCTTTTTGAAACGTAATGACATGAATCTATGAGAATATTTCTCCCTCTACTGAACCATCTCCTTCTAACCTCTCTAACTCGTTTAAGGTTTTTCCATGATGTTAGATACTTCCTCTGAAGGTTCTCTGCAAGCTTCTTAAAGTGTAACATCCTCCTAAGACCTTTAAACAGTATTACACCCATTGATAGTAGTTTGCCTCTTGAATCTACAATTGTATGTGTTATATTATTGAAGTTGATGTCAATACCCATTATTGTTCTTGGTTGTCTTAATGCTACTTCTTTCTCAAACACAATGTGAGCCCATATTGTGTTATTCCTATAGCTTACTAGTATTTCCTTGGGTTTCCATGAGCCATCAGAATACCTATCTAGGTAACTGTACCACTGTAGCTTCAGTTCCACCCATTCACCGTTGAGAACAGCTACTTTTAGTACTCTGTTTTTTAGGTCTAGCTTATAATCTTCATAGTCTAGTCTAGCTGTTAACTTTCTTAATATTGGTCTCCCACTATGAGTTTTTGATACTCTAAACTCTCCACTTTTTATCATCTGGTTTAACTGGTACTGTGCTATCTCCTCCGCTAATTCTTCTATAAACTCTCGTTCACTCCTCGTTAGCTTCTTTTTACCATATAGTCTTCTCAGTTCACTCTTTACTTCCTCTCTTAATTTGTTTAGCCATTGTTTCCTAATGCTTTTCACTATCTCCTTAGCTCTCCTCTCAATCTTGTGACAGTGGTGAGCACGGAAACCTAAGGTTCTTAGCTTACTGTAGAATCTGTTGTGTAGTTTCCTCATTGAAGGTAGCTTCTCATCATACCATATCTCGTTAACTACGTATTGTGTCCAGTTACGGTATGCTTTGAGGAATTCTATGAGTTTTGTTTGGTGTGCTGAGTTGGGAGTGACTGCTTTAGCTTTTGCAGTCACTTTAACCCTCATCCCCAGCACCAAGTGATAAGTATGTGAGACAGATTTATAAGTTTTAGTCTTATATTATGACTTGGTAAGAGTATGAGTTATGTGTACAATTTCGAAGCGAAAATTATAAAGTATGGTGGGGGAAGATACATAATATATCCGCCAAAAGAATACCAAGAGAAACTAAAGATACATCATGGAAGGAAAGTTAAAGTTATAGTAATCATAGAGCCAGAATAAGGTTCCAAAAATATTCAGAAGCACCCATAGTTCCTAAAATACTCTAACTACTCAAACAAGCGAATAGTCTAAGTGTTTTCCACGAAGTCGTGTAGCTGATTGCTTCTTTAATCAATCACATGCAACATTTAAATTGCTACTGGATATAATGGTATTTAGGAAGAGGTTTCCTCCATGGAGTATAATGCGGAGATTATAAGCATAGGTAATGAGCTTTTAATAGGTAAAACAATAAACACTAATGCAGCATGGCTTGCTAGAAAGCTTACAGTCCTAGGCTTTAATGTTAAAAGAATAATTACAATAGGGGATTCAATAGATGAAATAGTTTCTGTTTTAAGAGAAGCTATTCGTAGAAAACCGAAAATCATAATAACTACAGGAGGCTTAGGCCCTACATTCGATGATAAAACAAGCGAAGCTCTGGCAAAAGCACTGAATAGACCATGGATTGTTAATGAGGAAGCATTAGAGTTGGTGAGGAGAAAATATGTTAGCATGGGCCTTGAACTTACACCGTGTAGGGTGAAAATGGCTAAAATGCCAAAAGATGCTGAACCATTACCTAACCCTGTAGGTACAGCTCCTGGAATCATGGTTTACGAAAAGGAAACGATAATATTCTCCTTACCCGGCGTCCCTAGAGAAATGAAAGCTATTTTCGAAGAACACGTGGAACCTTTTTTAAGAAAAATAGGACCTAACATGTACTTTTGCGAGAAAAGCATTAAGATCAAAGGTATTCCGGAATCCTCTTTAGCACCTCTAATTAGTAGGGTTATGAAAATGGTTAGCAAGGTTTATATTAAAAGCCATCCTAAAGGATCCGAAGGAGAACAACCTGTAATAGAATTACACATAACTTCTTCAGATACTGTACGCGAAAAAGCAGAGTATCATATAAAGGAGACCTTAGAAATACTGCTAAAATTAATAAGAGAAAACTTTCAAAAATTCCAAGTAGAATGAGAATAATTTTGCACATTAAGAATATAGGAGGATTATTCATTGAGTAAAGTTATTAATTCATTACGAATAGTTAAGAAAGCAACAGTAGATGGTGAAGTAGCTTTAATATCTTCTGGGCCACTGAAGCTAGGGGGACTTCACAGATCTAGAATTGGATGTTTAACTTTTGAATATCTTAAGCCTCCTAATGCTAGACTTAGAGAAGCAACTCTTGAAATAGCGATAACAACAGCTACTGAACCATCCCATGTCAGGTGGAGATTATGGTTTAATAGTTTTCCGCTAACAAGAGAATTTAAGCCTCAAACAACTATTGAACTTAAAGAGGAATACTTCAATAAGGTCCTATTCGATGTTACACCAATACTGCACGCTAGAGAAACTGAAGAAGTAAAGTTAGCAATAAAATACGATGGACCTGGAGAAGCAGAAGTAAACCATGCAAATCTAGTTCTAGTGTTTGAAGCTAAAGAAGCAAAGTCTTCATACACGTATTTTTCCGGAGCACTAATAATACCACCTAACCAAACATCTAGATTTAACATACCACTAAAAATTATTGATGAACATTCAGGAGAACTTAAGGCTATAGCGTTAGCTAAGTCTAAATATTCATCAGCATCAATAAGCGTTAACGGTGTAAAGGTGTTTTCGCTTAGCACCTTAAGTGATTTAGAAGAAATACAAATAGAAAATATTATGGTAAAACCAGACAATGAGGTAGAGGTTAAGCATGAAATATTTAAGGAGAATACCATTAAGAAACCCTTAAATATATCGACATTTATTTTAGCGTCGACAAAAATACTTAGACCACATATTAAAATAAAAAGTATAAGAATAGTTTCTGAAGGAAAAGAGCCTAGACTTCTAGTGAAAATAGCAAATACTGGGAAATCCTGTCCTGATAAACTATGGCTTTTGCTAATAGACACAGGAATCATAGTAAGCAGGTTAAAATTGCCGTGTCTAAAACCAGGTGAGGAAAGAGACATAGAGTTACCGTTTAAAACACAGTTGAAGGTAAGGCAACATTTACTATCGCTAAGAACTGTATGGACTAAGCTAAGCAGAGTTTATTCGGAGGAAGTAAGACTAGTAAACATTTCTACTTCTTAAGCATACTAGAAGGACAAACATCATTAACAGGGCATTTTCTACATAGTGGGTTTCGTGCTCGGCAAATATTCCGCCCAAAAAGAATTAACAATAAATGAGCTTTTAACATCTCCCCAGGGCTAATATGCTTCTCTAACTCCCTTCTAATGGTGTCGTAGTTTGAAGAACTAACTAAACCTATTCTTCTTGATATTCTCTTGATATGCGTATCTATAGGGAGAACTGGTTTTGAGAAGCAAAAACATAAGATTATATCCGCTGTTTTAAAACCTACACCTGGCATTTTCAATAATATTTCTCTTGCCCTACCTGCAGATAGGTTTTTAAGTTTATCTAGGGAACCATTAAAATTCTTGATTATAATGTAAGCTATTTCCTTTAACCATCTAGATTTAACCTTGTAAAGACCAGCTGGCTTAAGAGCTTTCTCCAGATCCTCAAGACTGGCTGATGAAATAGTATAGGGGTTTATTTCACCTAGAATTTTTCTTAAATTTTCTGCGGCTTTTTTAACGTTTTTCCAATTGGTATTTTGTGAAATTATTGTTAAAACTAAGTGTTCAAAGCAGCTTCTCTTCTTAATCTCACTTATAAACCTTTTAACCATGCTACCATAGGCTTTTTCAGAATATTCCAAGATATGCTTTAGGATTAAACTCAATAAATTTTCACCTTTAACACCTTTCTTATTTCATCTACTAGGATTAAGATTAAGGATAGAATAATTATGTAGAACATATCGTTTAACAGCAATGGCTCAACATCGAACATCGAAGGTAGACCGTATATAGCTAGTAACTGAAGAGTAATACTTATTATTAATGCATAAATCATGCTCTTATTTGATAGTATGCCAAGCTTAGCTATGGTGTTTTCAGCGCTTCTAGAACTTAAGGCATACATTATCTGAGCAAATACTATGAAAGTGAAAGCCATGGATCTAGCATAGTTTAGGTCCAAAGGTAAGCTAGTTAAGTATAAGAAAACAGTTACAGCAGCCATAATTATCCCTACAAACGCAGCATACGTCATAGTTTTTAATGTGAAGAGTTCTTTAATTATATCTTTAGGTTTCTTCGTCATGATACCTGGTTCTGAGGGTTCAAGACCTAGTGCTATCGCTGGAAAAGAATCTGTTATTAGGTTCATCCAAAGTATTTGAGCAGGCCTAAATATTAAAGGTAAGTTTGCAATTTCAGAAAGTAGTATAGCAGCTACCTCGCCGATGTTTGCAGATATGAGGTACCTTATAGGTTTTTTAACGTTGTCATAAATTACTCTTCCCTCTTCAACAGCTTTAACTATTGTTGAAAAGTTGTCGTCCAATAATATTAGGTCCGCTGCTTCTTTAGCTACATCTGTACCTCTAATCCCCATAGCTATACCTATGTCAGCCATTTTCAATGCTGGAGCATCGTTAACACCATCACCAGTCATAGCAACAATGTGTCCCCTATTTTTAAGAGCTTTAACTACCTTAACTTTATGGCTAGGAGTTACTCTGGCGAAAATGGCTACATTATCTACTATTTTCTCAAGTTCTTCATCGCTTATCTCTTCAAGCTCCTTACCTGTAAGTACAAGCTTTCCTTCAACTTCTAACCCTATTTCCTTGGCTATTGCTATGGCTGTTTCCTTATGGTCTCCTGTGACCATAATGACCTTAATTCCGGCCTTCTTAGCTTTAGCTATTGCCCCGTAAACTTCTTCTCTAGGAGGATCTATTATGCCTACAAAGCCTAAAAATACAAGGTCTTGTTCAAGTTTTTTAGTATCTGGTTCTTTAACCTTCTTGAAGGCAAATGCCAATATTCTAAGAGCTTGGGAGGCATAATTCTTTACTTCAGACTCTATTTGTTTAATTACTTCATCTGTGAGTTTAATTACTTCACCATTAATCATAACGTATTTTGATTTAGACAAAATAACTTCAGGAGCACCTTTACAGTAAACAATAAATTCTCCGTTTACCCTATGCACCGTTGTCATCATCTTCCTAGAACTATCAAAGGGAATTTCATGAACTCTAACTCTAACACCTCTAAGAGAGTCAGTACTAACCCCTGCTTTCTCAGCTAGAATAAGCAAAGATGCCTCTAAGGGGTCTCCTACGATTTTTACTTCACCATTTTCTATTCTTAAGAAGGCATTATTACACAAAACAGCTGCTTCAATGAGGAGCTTAAATTCTTCAGGAAGACTTTCTATGTTAACCTCCTTTTCATCAACATGTATTTTCCCCTCTAAACTATATCCTGAACCTGAAACATCAACTACTAGCCCGCTGGGTAAAATCACTTTTCTAACAGTCATTTCGTTTTTAGTAAGAGTGCCAGTCTTGTCCGTGCAGATAACTGTTGTAATACCTAGTGTTTCAACTTGAGAAATCTTCTTAACAATAGCGTTCCTCTTAGCCATCCTCCAAACTCCTAAGGCTAGAATGATTGTTACTATTGCAGGTAAGCCTTCAGGAATCGCTGCTACAGCTAAAGCAATACTCGTCATTAGGAGTTCAAGCAGTGTACCTAAACCTCTAATGTAGCCTAGAATAAATACTATTAAGACGGATGCTATGAACATGTATCCTAGATTTTTACCTAACTTATCAAGGTTTTTCTGAAGAAAAGTTTTCTCTAAAGGCACTTCTTCAACAGCTTTAGCTATTTTACCAAGTTCAGTGTTCATCCCGGTAGCTACAACAACTCCTTTGCCTTTACCTCTAACAACATACGTGCCCATAAATGCCATGTTCTTTCTCTCATAAATAGAAGCCTTCGGAGGGATAATGACTGAGGCGTTTTTAAGTACTGGAATGCTTTCTCCTGTAAATGAAGACTCATCAACATGAAGTTCTAAGGACTCTATAAGCCTAATATCTGCTGGTACTCTGTCTCCCTCCTCCACAATAACCAGGTCTCCTGGAACAATATGTGACGCATCAATAACCTTCAGAATACCGTCCCTAATAACCTTGGCTTTGGGTGTTGCTAGTTTCCTCAAAGCTTCAATAGTTTTCTCAGCTCTATATTCTTGTATAAAACCGAGTAAGGACATCAGCAGTACTATGGCAAGTATGACTAAGGCATCTTTTACTTCACCTAGAATTATAGAGAGAAAGGATGCAACAATTAATATTAAAATCAAGAAGCTCTTAAACTGATCAAGAAAAATTGCAAACGCGCTTCTCTTTTTAACTTCTCTGATAACGTTGAGTCCGTATTTCTTAAGTCTCTCTTCAGCAATGTTGCTTTTTAAGCCCTTGAAAGGATGTGTCTCAAGCTTGGATAGAACCCTATCTACAGGAATACTCCACCAAGCATCATTGTTCATGTTAGACAGCTTACCTCTTTAAACTCATATATCTCAAAAGGTTAAACATCAATAAATACTTATTTTCTTAAAGCACAATTTTAGCCCTAACTATCATGTTCTTTTAAGAGCTGGGCACTGTTGGTGTGTTTTTGCATAATAGAAACTATAGCTTAAATATGTTGTACATTGAAAGATTTAGTGTGAGTTGAGAGGAATTCAAGAGGTGCTTGAGCATAGTTTCTGCTAAAGCTAGGTGGAGAAGTAGCGAGAGAATAGCCTTAAAGGTTCTTGAAAACCTAGGTTACAAAATTATTGATGTACATAGAAAAGTTGTCGTTAAGGGAATTGAAGTAGCTGAGGTAGATGCTATAGCCGAAGATAATGAAGGTGTTAGATATGCTGTTGAAGTTAAAGCAGGGAGGCTCGATGTCTCAGGTGTTAGGCAAGCATATACCAATGCTAAACTTTTATCCATGAAACCTTTAGTTGTTTGTAAGGGCTTCGTTGATGATGCTGCAAAGGCCGCCGCTGAAGAATTGAAGGTTAAAGTTATTGAATTGAGTGATCAATTTCTTGTTGATGCTGAGGAATTGGAGGTTATTGTTAGAGAATCTGTGGAAAACATTCTTGACGAGTACCTTGAATCTATACTTACACCGTTGCCCGAATTATCTAAGGAGGATCTAGAGGTCTTGAAAGCTCTAGCCGAGAATCCGACCATAACAGAAGCTGCTAAAACGTTAAACACAGATATTCTTGGATTACTGAATAGAGTAAATAGGTTGAAGAGAAAAGGTGTTTTACCTAAAACCAGAAGTTATGGAGATCTAAGGAGGAGATCTAAGATACTTCTTTACAAGTTCATTTTTGAAAAGAGAATAAATGATGTCGTTGAGAGATTAGAGAAAGTACTTTCCTCGCTTGGGGAAAAGAGAAAAAATGAAGCTTGAAATCTACCAATTCCAACCTAAACTTAAACCCGTTATCCCGGGATTTCTCTTAAAGGACATAGTTAATGTTTTTTCTGAAGGAAAACATTACGTATCTCTGGACTTAGGTTTCTCGTTGAGCGTTATCAATAAAGTAAAGGGTAAGATACTGCTTGACGAGTTTAACGAAGAATTAAATCTAAACTACGTGAAGAAGCTGAGAATAAAAGGTGACTCAGTTTACGTAATTGAAGAAGGACATTTAAGAGAGCTTTCCTTCTACGGCAATGGCAAGTTTTATAGACTTGTTGCTGTGAAGAACTGTAAAGCCCCTACTTTGGAAATAAGTGGTATACATATGCATAGGGTTAAAAATATTTGCCCATGGAATGACTCTCTAGGTAAAGTTAAGTTATTAGGCATTAGGGAAGGCGATTTAGTTTTAGATATATGTACAGGTTTAGGATATACTGCGATAGCTTCTTTAAGATACGGTGCTAGTAAGGTTTACACCATTGAAATTGATGAGAATGTTTTATCCATAGCTAGTTTTAATCCTTGGTCAAGATTTTTAGAGAGCAATGAAATAACTATTTTTCTAGGTGATGCATTCGATGTCATTGACGCTTTCAAGAACAGTATTTTTGATAAAGTAATTCATGATCCTCCGCGCTTTTCTCTTGCTGGAGAACTATACAGTAGAGAATTTTACCGCAAACTTTTCAGAGTAATTAAGCCTGAAGGTAAACTCTTCCATTACATAGGTAAACCGGGAGAGGCTATTGGGAGGAAAAGTGTGACCAAAGGCGTCGTAAACAGGCTTAGGGAAGTAGGTTTCATTATTATACGTAAAACAGATTTTGGTGTTGTAGCTAAGAAACCTAGATTTTAAGCTTCTGTTGATACTTCCTATTGGAACAGTACATTTTAATATTGAATTCTATTATGAAACAACAAGTTTAGCTTTGGGTGATCTCTTGTCAAGCGGAAAAAAGACTATGGAGGAACTTATTGAAGAACTTAGAAAATTAAAAGAGAAAGCTAAGGAGGGCGGTGGGCCGGAAAGGGTAAAGAGACAAAAAGAGAAAGGAAAACTAACCGTATGGGAGCGTCTCGAAAAACTTCTTGACCCAGGAAGTTTTGTTGAACTACAACCATTTGTTGTGCATAGGAGTACATATTTTGGACTGGACAAAGTCAAATACTTAGGAGACGGCGTTGTAGTAGGTTACGGTAAAATAGATGGTAGACTTGTACACGTTTTCGCACAAGACTTCACAGTTATTGGCGGCTCTCTAGGCGAAATGCATGCTAAGAAAATAGAGTCCATAATATCCATGGCATTGAAGACAGGTACACCTCTAATAGGCCTTTACGATTCTGGTGGAGCTAGAATTCATGAGGGTGTAGCTGCTTTAGACGGTTTCGGAAGAATTTTTAGAATGAACGTTAAAGCATCAGGGATAATACCTCAAATATCCTTAATTCTAGGACCATGTGCTGGAGGAGCATCATATTCGCCAGCTTTAACAGATTTCATAATAATGCCTAGAAATATTTCATTCATGTTTATTACTGGACCCCAAGTTGTGAAAGCAGTTACGGGTGAAGAAGTTAGTTTCATGGAGCTTGGAGGAGCCGAAGTACACGCTTCTAAGAGCGGTGTAGCTCACTTCATAACGGATTCTGAAGAAGAAGCGTTTACTATTGTTAAAAAACTTCTGTCATACATACCCTCCAATAACATGGAAGACCCACCCTATGTGAAAACCGAGGATCCACCCGACCGAGAGGATAAGGAGTTGGAGACTATAGTACCTACAGACCCTATGGCACCATACGATGTTAGAGATATTATACTCAGAGTTGTTGATGATGGTGAGTTTCTTGAAGTTCATGAGAACTATGCTCCAAACGTTGTAGTCGGTTTTGCCAGGTTAAACGGTTACTCTGTAGGTGTTGTAGCTAATCAGCCAAGGTTTCTTGCGGGAGCACTCGATATTGATGGTTCCATTAAGGCTGCAAGGTTTGTTAGGTTCTGCGACTCGTTCAACATACCAATAATAATGTTTGTAGATGTACCAGGCTATCTTCCGGGAGTAGACCAGGAACATGGAGGCATAATTAAGCATGGAGCTAAACTGGTATACGCTTATGCTGAAGCAACAGTACCAAAGATAACAGTTATCCTTAGAAAAGCGTATGGAGGAGCCTACATCGCCATGGGATCTAAAAGCTTAGGCGCAGACCTTGTTTTTGCATGGCCAACAGCGGAAATAGCCGTCATGGGGCCTGAAGGTGCTGTTAGAATAATATTCAAAAAGGAACTCGCTAAGGCAGAAAATCCGGAAGAGCTATTTAAACAAAAGCTTAAGGAATATAGGGCAATTTTCGCTAACCCCTATAGAGCCGCTGAACTGGGCTTAATAGATGATGTTATCGAGCCTAGTAAAACAAGGCCTATGCTGATAAAAGCTCTTGAGGCTTTACAGAATAAGCGTGAAGAATATCCTCTAAGAAAACATGGTAATATACCTCTCTAAGCAATTACTTAAGAACTAAAAGTTCCTGACCTTTTTTAACCATGTCTCCCTCAGCTACATTTACTCTTAACACTACGCCTTCAAATGGGGCTCTTATTTCATTAAGCATTTTCATGGACTCTATAATTACAATAACATCATCCTTTCTTACATAATCATTTTCTTTAACTTTTAAAGAAACTATTCGACCACTTATAGGCGTAACTACTGGTTTACCTTCTGATAAGTTCCTGCTCTTCGTACTAGTAGCTGCATGAGAAAACTTAGCTAAAAATTTTCCAGCCTTTGTTATTAGGAGTCTTAATGGTGTACCATTAACATAAATTATTTTTGAACTTCTATCTAGGAACACATTATACTTTTTTTCATTAACTAAGAGCTCTACTTTATTATCATCTATGTTAACAACCTTAACTTTCATTGTTCCTAACTTTTCATCTTCTACTAAGTATAGGTTTCTACTGCTCTCTACTAACTTAAGATCTAGACTGCCTCTACTTGTTTGAACTTTAATTTTTTTCTCCAAAGCTCCATCAACCTTTATCTTTTTCTTCTAAGCCATGAAATTCTTAAACGGTAAGTATGAAAAGGAATTCTTTTCCATAACTTAGTAGCAGTGTTACGCGCTGTACTTGCCGATGTTTTTTTCCTTAAGCTTTCGTTAGCTACAACTGCTGCTACTATCTTTGCTCTTTCTTCCATTGCTAATTTCTTGACAAATTTAGGTAGCTTCTCCTGTAAGTACATGGTGTGTATATTGCCCTCAATAAAGTCTTGGTCATTTACTATCTCCTTATACAATGGAATCGTTGTCCTTATACCTTCAATAATGTACTCAGATAACGCTCTTTTAAGTCTTGAAATAGCTTCCCCTCTATCACTACCCCATACTATTAGCTTAGCTATTAATGGATTATATATTGGTGGAACATAATAACCTTCGTAAACACCACTATCAACTCTGACACCTAAACCTCCGGGTTCATGATATTTTATAATTTTACCAGGGGACGGTGTAAAATTATTTAGTGGATCTTCTGCATTAATCCTAACCTCAATTGCCCATCCCTTAAGAGATATTTGACCTTGAGAAATATTTAATGGCTTATCAGCTGCTATTTTAATCTGCGCTTTAACAATATCTATCCCCGTAACCATTTCTGTTACTCCATGCTCTACTTGGAGTCTAGCATTAACTTCCAAGAAATAGTGTTTTCCATCCTTATACAAGAACTCGACGGTACCAGCATTGGTGTATTTTGCTTCTTCAATGAATTTAACAGCATCCTTGGCTATTGTAAGTCTTTCATCCCATGTTAAAGCTTTAGAGGGAGCTTCTTCTATTAGCTTTTGAAACCTTCTTTGAATAGAACATTCTCTTTCGAATAAATGTACAACATTACCATAATTATCCGCTAAGACCTGAACTTCAATATGTCTAGGTCTATTTAGGAATTTTTCAATGTAAATATCTGGTATGCCAAATGACTTATTTGCTTCAATTTTCGAAATGCTCATAAACTTTACAAGTTCCTGCTCGTTTCTTGCTACTCTCATACCTATACCGCCGCCGCCGCCAACAGCCTTTACTAAGACAGGATATCCTAGTTCTTCAGCTATTTTCTTAGCCTTATTAATGTCATTCACGGGCTCCATGGTTCCGGGAATTACAGGAATTTCGGCCTTTATGGCTGTTTTCCTAGCTTCGATTTTATTCCCAGCTAGCTTCATAGCCTCAGGTGATGGACCAATAAACGTAAATCCGTTCTTTTCCACTAAGCCAGCAAATTCATGATTTTCGGATAGAAAACCGTAGCCAGGATGTATGGCGTCAACTTTAGCTTTTTCAGCTATGTCAAGTATGCTTGAGACGTTAAGGTAGTCGTCTATTCTGTATGCTTCATCGGATAATATAACATGCAAAGAAACTACGTCATACTTCGTATATACGGTAACGGTCTTTATCCCCAGTTCTCTAGCAGCTCTAATAATCCTTACCGCTATTTCTCCTCTGTTAGCTATCAGTATTTTACTAAACATGTAGTATCCTCATAGTAGTGCATTAGTATGGACTTCATGAACTTAATAGTTATTACTGCGGAAAGATAAGTGTAAGCTGTGAATATATAGTTACTCTAAATAGAATGATTATAGACAATAGTCGAAGATATTTCCGTACAAACGTTTACCACGGTTAGAAACATGGTTAAGCCAGTTATTAGAGATCTTTACAATAATAAATGCGTTGAGGCATGTTTGCTGCCCCGTAGTTTTGTAAATTACTTATCAATGTTAGGTTCGATAGAAATACTAGGTAATAGAGTTTGTGGGATGTTTTCCGATAATATAGCTAATTTAGAGAGAGATAATTTCTTTAGAGAAATAGGATTTGAACATGTAAAATACTTTTACTCCATAGGTTCAACTATGGATTATGCTAAGAAGGTAGCTAGTAGATACGATAGGGCTATGGTTTTTTCTGAAATACAAACTAAAGGCAGGGGGAGAGCTGGAAGGATTTGGCTATCGCCTCCTGGTGGAATTTGGATGACGATATTGTGGAGTGTAGAGAACAAATCCTTACTTAACGTTTTAAGTTTAGCTATTGGCGTGTCTGCTGTTAGAGCTCTCAATAATGTGCTAATGTTGGATTTTAAACTTAAATGGCCTAATGACATAATGTTTTCATCAAGAAAAATTGGCGGGATACTCATTGAAAATATATTCAGAGAGGAGAAAGTTCTGAGTATTATAGGTATAGGGCTAAATGTAAATAATAAAATGATGCTTTCAGGACTTCGCGGTGTTACGTCAATATCCGAAGTAATAGGTTTCAATGTTCCAAGAGATGTACTAATTAAAGCATTAGCATTAGAGACTATTAACACTTTAAGAAAAGGAAATGTAAAGGAAATTATTAATTCATGGAGAAAATCAAACATTACTCTAGGTAAAAGAATTGTAATAAAACTTAGTTGCAAAGAGGTTATAGAGGGTAAAGCATTAGATATTTCAGATGCAGGAGAATTGATAATTAAAGATAATAGCGGGAAAATAGTTAAAATACATTATGGCGATGTGATATATTTAGAGGGAGTAGAGTATAAACCTATATTCTGATTACTCCTCTATGCTTTAACCTGAACAATTCTTCTCTTATATCCTTAGCTAAGTTATAGCATCCTTCACCCTTCTCTAATACTCCTTTGAGAATAAGGGACCTAATGGTTCTTGTAGGATTTTTTACACCTAAAATTTCAAGCTCTCTTAAAGCTAGAATTTCTCCAACTGAAATATTCTTTATGAAATATAATACGACTTTCTTCTCATCTTCACTAGTAATTTCCTTATTTTTTAAAGTTTTCAATAAGTCGCGAAAATAATTGAAGTTCATTTCCCTGCTAGACATAGATTGAAAAACCTCTCGGCACAGTATTAAACGGCTTAAACTTAAGTTTGAGTAGATACGAATTTGTAAATTTCTCTTTCGGTTTTCACTTGTTTTTAACCTTGAATTTGTAATAGTTTCGTATAAGCAACGCTATTCCACGTCTTATAGCTTCACTTCGCGACGAAAATAAACCCTCTTCCACAAGTTTGTCAAGTTCTCTGAGAAGTTCCTTGGGCATCTTTACTGAAACGACAACAACCCTTCCCATAATTATTGCCTCAGTAAAGTGATTCGAATATATTTTCGATAATGTGCATAGTATAAAAGACTATTCCCTTATCAATAGTACCATGTTTTCACATAAGTATGCTCAGTTAATTTAGCATAGTTTTTATCCCTATAGCCTCTACAAACTTCCCTAAGTGGACAACCAAAGTAGCCTAATATCTTACATCGATCACATTTAGGTAAGGGTTTTGTACAACATTTTCGACCTAGGGCCCATAATAAATCATCTAGATGCAGAGGTGAGATACCAATCCCTCTACATAGAAGTTTATACGCTTTCCTCACGGTTAGCCTTATAATTACATCATCCTCGTATGTTAAGTGTTTCTTAGATACTATGAAGTCTACTAGTTTTTTACTTAAATCAACTATGCCTATTCTAAAAGCTATTCTTGTTAAGTGATTATCTACGGGAATTTCAATATGCTCTTGATCCTTTATTTGCATTATTTTCCTTCTTTCAAGAAATTTTACCAGTAGATAGGCTTTCTTTTCAACGGGGTCTTCATAAGCTTTAAACGTTTTTAGTGAATTTATTAATCCTCTATTCATCTTCTTTAAATACCCTTTACTTTCAGCTATGAGATTTAATACCTTGCCATTGTATAATCTTATTAGTTTAAGTCCTAGATCCCTAAGAAGCATTGTTCTTACTCCTATATCCCATATTCTTGCTTTACCATGGTTTAGCCACGCTTTAACGTCTTTTACAGTTATTTTTGCCATGTTTCGTGGCGAGAAAAATTCTGGATCTTCTTCGTACTTCATAACACCCAATTTATAAAGTAAGTCTGCGCCATGATACAATTTACCATTAATAGTTTCCTCGTAACTTACACCTTTGTAGCTTGTTCTATGATCTATGGCCACCATGAATACGAAATACCTTGCTATATCCTCTAAGCTACCTTTTATCGGGTAATAATTAGGGTTTGTAAAGTCGTCTAGAGGTATCTTGATAAACCTTAAGCTCTCACATACTCTAACTATGTGTTCTTCGTTAGGGTCTATCATACGTTTTCGCCTTTGTAAATGCCTGAGTACAGTTTATGAGGTTTTTCCGTTAGTCTTATGAAAACGATTTGCGCTATTCTAGCGTTTTCTTCAATAACAACACCATGCTCATTATGGACAACTAGTAGAATTTCACTTCTACCATAATATCCAGGGTCCCAAAGTGCGCATCTTACATCTACACCCATCCTTAGAAGTGATGATCTAGGAAAACATATGCCTATAGCATTCTCTGGCACATGTATTTTTTCGTTAATTAGAACTTTGTATACTCCCTTGCCTAAATACCATTTTCCGTTTCTCTTAGGAACTTCTCGAACATCAGAAATCTCTCTACGATTAACACCTAAATATCCGCGCGATTTTAACTCAAAGATCTCACTTACTGTTAAATCTACTCCTGCCGGTTGTAGCTGATCTTTGCTGATAATGTCCTTTACATATCTTACTATTTGAAATCCGGGCATAGCCATTATGTATCCACCTAGACTTATGGAGTGCGGGTTTTGCTTATATTCTATTCTCACATTTCTTTGAGGGTAAACTTTAAATGTTATAGGGGGGTAATCCCCCAAGAGGGGGGTGTTAGGGGGCGATGACGGAACTCTTAGCTTTGCAAAGAAGAGTCTCTGTGCCGAAGGTTATTGGCAAACATGTTTATGGAGAGCTTTACGAATGTGATACTGAGCTCCTTAGAAATGAAGTAATGCTGAAGGATATAGTTGTAGAGGCTACGAAAATAGGCAATATGACATTGCTTGATGTTAAATCCTGGAAAATCGGTGATGGAGTAAGCATAGTTGCTATAGTTCTTGAAAGCCATATAGCCGTACATACTTGGCCTGAATTTAGCTTTGCAACAGTTGATGTTTACTCTTGCGGAGAACATACAGATCCTGAAGCAGCATTCCATTACATAGCTTCAAGTCTAAAAGCTAAAAAAGTCATTAGAGGCTATGTTGACCGCTCATATCGGGGATGAGTATTACTTTACCAATACTCATTGAGCTCAATTGTTTTTGAACTAACTTACTCTCCCAGAAGCTTCTTAATCTTGCTTAAATAGCGTGATGTTTTAACTACCTTGGAAGAAACTTCTATTACATCCCCCTTATGTACCACATAGTGTTTAACTTTAACCCCTGGAACGAGCTTTAGGCATTCTTCAACCATCATATGTAATTGCACACAATGAGGACTACCGTCTACTGTTAACACAACTATCTCATTAGGCTCACAAGTCTTCATCATTGTAGCTAATTTAAAACCAACCATGTTCATGTGTTCTTCTTCTAAACATACCGCCAAAGGAACACGATTTGTAGAAAATTTTTCTAAAATTTCTGGATGTTCATCTCTCAGACATGTACCGTAAATAAGTATCTTTTTAAGTTTCCGTATCATACGTGAACAAGCATTTACGTGTATAAGTTTTCTAAAAGGCTTAATATTCTCAGACATAATATACCACCCAGTATTAACTCTTAGGTAAAATACATTAAACGTAACCTATCTTAAATATCATGTGGGATTTTATGAGGAAACATTACGATATCATCGTTGTAGGTGCCGGTTCCGCTGCGCTATTATTCTTAAATTTCCTTAAAGAACACTTTGATGTAGCAGTTTTTGAAGAACAGAGTGGCATAGGAATGAAAAGGCATTGCACGGGGATAGTGAGTCACAGAGTACTAAATATTGTAGGTAAAGCGGCTCGTAAAAGCGTAGTTAATAAGTTTAAAAGACTATGTATCATGACAGAAACGGGGGCTAAAGTAGAAATAATTCCAAGTAATCCTGTATATGTTTTAGACAGAATAAGGTATTTAAAAGAACTATTCTACAATGTTCGGGACAAGTTTGAGTTTTATTTCGATCATAGGGTAATGAGCATAGGAACCCTTAAACCCTGCATACGATTAGATAACGGCAAAATTGTTTACGGCAATATTATAGTGAATGCTGAAGGAGCCATCCATAGAATAAGAAGGCAAATGTTTAAAAATGATAGGAAAAAGGCTGGAGTTTATGGTATTCAAATGGACTGTGTAGGGAAAACACAGCATGTAGACGAGTTTACAGTGGTGTTTTCTGATAATTATGCTAAAGGGTTTTTTGGATGGGTAGTTCCATTAGATGAAAAACATGTAAGAATAGGGATAGGTGGAGAGAACATTAGCCTGAACACCTTAAATTCTTTTATTAGCTTTCTATGCGCTAAAGGAATAGTTCACGTGGAAGAGAAAGGAAAACCTTTTGGAGGCATAGTATTGAAAACTCCTCCGCGCTGGAGAGATCATTACGAAAGAGTTGTAATGATCGGTGATGCAGCCTTACATGTAAAACCACTAACTGGCGGCGGTTTATATGTACACGCATTATTTGGGAGAAAACTAGCCAACATCATTAATGCGAAGTTTGAAGATGTAGAGTATTTATTTAGCAAGTATGAAGAAGAAACATTAAAATTAAGATTAAGACTGAAAATACAGGGACTACTTTCTCAAGTGTTTCACGAACTGACGTTAAAGGAGAAAGAAGATGTGCTCAAGTCTATTGGTGAAAATGTTGAAATAAAGTACGTCGACTATGATTACCATGAAAAGTTATTGAAAAACGTTATTCTTGAAAGACCCCGTTCAATACTTAACATTTTAAACACTGTTTTATCTACTAAGAACATTAAAAACCTGGTTTATGGCTTAAAAGTATTCCTTCAATAATACATGATGAAATGGTTGCTAAGTAGCTCGCCACAAAGACACCTATAATACCCGTAATTATCAATACAACACTTATATTTCCTAGAGGCCTATTCTTCATTTTTGAAAGCAATATTTGAAACAGACCGCTCTCAATAAAGGATATCGATATTAGATCACCCGCTATTACTGGTATATACATTACTAAAATCAATCTCTCCATGTATTCCGAAGTGCCTATGAATAAACCTTCTATGAAGTATGTAAACGCAACATATGGTGGCAACAGAGCTGTTATAAGTTCTGACAAAGTCCTGAGAAAACCTATAATGACAATGAGTAAGGTAGCTTCAAGAGTTTTTTCACTAAACCATAATTTTGAAGCTTCTTGACATAACTTCGTTAAGGGACTCTCTTCGACACTTCTAATAGCTGGTTCAAGAACTTCATGAGCATATGCTGGATTTGTAACAGCTAATGATATGCCAAAGAGTAAGGTGCTGGAATATACAACTATGAGAATTACAGGCAACACCCTTGCTAAATATTCATGTTCTACGTATACGCTGTACTCCGAGGAACTCATTTTTTAACCCTTAATATAGATAGCATAGGGCTTTAAATAGCTATGGAATATATGGACATAGGGGATATTTTTACCTGTCTATGTTATTTAATTAAGAAGTCCTTGGTGGTATGGGTTGGAAGATGGGAACGTTAAATGCGAGATATGTGAGGAAATGGAGGCCATACATGCCTGTAAAATATGTGGAAGAAGAGTTTGTTCGAATCATTTCAGTCTTAATGATAGAATATGTGCTGTCTGTAAAGAAAGTTTATGCGAAGTATGTGGAGAATATTTAGCCTTAGGTTCATGTATTAAGTGCGGTAGAATAGTTTGTGAAAAATGTTCTAGGCAATTAGATCCTGTTAGACTGATATGTGTTCTCTGTTGTAGCAAGTAGTAGCTGAGTTATAATTAGCTTTTAGCTTTACTGAATTCCTCAAGAAGTTTCTTTAAATATTCAACGTTTTCCTTATGTTTTGATCTTCGTCTCTTATCGACGTATATCCCCAGTTTTTTCGCTACATCAAGCGTTATACCTGCCTCTTTAAGTTCAGGTAAGCTAAACCCTCTTCCTTTTCTCCATTTTGGCGTTGTTTTCCCTTTACTTATTAGCCTAGGTGTTTTAACCAATGGTCTATGTTTCTTCATTGCTAATACCCCTTAAGGTATTTTAAGTTTAAAGTTTTCTTTCACCACATTTAATGCTATACTTGTGTTGGTGCTTAGAACGTACGGTTTTGCAAGTAAATTCTTGATAAACTTGTTTAATTCTCCTATATTTCTAAATTTCGCAACAACTATTACATCAAATTCTCCAGTAACATCGTAAACTGCACATACATTAGGGTATCTGGCTACTTCGCGTTCAACGTCTATTATATGTTTTCCATCGACCTTAACTAGTATTAAAGCTGTTACGTCGTATCCTACCTTTGAAAAGTCAACCTGTACTGTGAAGTCCCTTATAATGCCTCGGCTCATTAGCTTCTTCACTCGATTATACACTGTACCTACCGAGACACCTAAACTTTTAGCTAACTTCCTATACGTTATTTTGGGGTTTTCGATGAGCGCGTTTATTATTTTCTTATCTAGCTCGTCCAGAGCCATCGAATACACTCCTATCTCCACAGTTTTAAATTCACATAAATGTCTTATGTTCTTATTTTTATTAATGTTTATAAGGAAAAGAGTTTACTATAGTAGTTATAGCGGAGGGTGAAGCAGGAGTATATGAGTAAAGCAGGTAGAGTTAAAATTAGAAGACTTGTTCTCGATGTTTTAAAGCCATTGAAAGAGCCTTCAGTTGTCGATGTTGCTAAGGCGTTAGCTAGGGTTAAGGGGGTATCTGCCGTAAACGTTACTGTAAACGAAGTTGACGTTGAAACTATGGGTTTAATCATTACCATTGAGGGTGAAGACATAAATTTTGATGATATTGAAAAAGAACTAACAAGAGTAGGGGCCGTAATTCATAGTGTCGACCAAGTTGTTGTTGGTGAAAAAATTATTGAATCTGCTCAACCCCCTCAAGCTAGAACGTAAGCTACGGCATGAAGTTTTAAGATACATTATTTTAGGTATGAGTGATGGTGTACTTTTCGCTCTTGGAATTCTGCTGGTTACGCTTAGTTTCTCCGTTCAGGAGGCTGTTAAAGCATGGATTGGAGGAGTAGTAACTGCAGCTTTAACAAACTCTTATGGAGCATATTTTGCGGAAAGATCCTTTGAAGAAGCTAGACTCTATGTTCTTGAAAGGCATTTACTAAGGAGCTTAAGGGGGACTGTAATATCAGAGAAGACTGCTTTTAAAGTACGTGTAAGAGTGATTGCAGCAGGTACTTCAACACTTCTCGGAGGCTTAATTCCAGCGACACTATTCTTTACCTTACCGTATCCTATTAACGCGGTTGCAGGTATCATTTTGGCTTTGAGTACATTAGCGCTTACTGGTTTTATTACCTCTAGGAGGAAGAGAATAAAAACCGCACTCTTATATACTGGGGGAGGGATGCTTGTAGCGTTGCTAACATATATTATTGGTCAAATATTTTAGCAAATCTTACTTCCAGGTTTAACTTCTCCGTCAACGGTCAGTATTCTAGGTATTTCTCCTTTCCCGCAACCTGCAGCTAGTAACATGCCTTCGCTTAAATACCCCCTAATAACCTTAGGCTTTAAATTAGCGACAACGATGATTCTTTTACCTAAAAGCTCTTCAGGAGAATACACGTCACCTAGTCCTGCTATGAGCTGTCTTTTTCCTAACTCTCCTAAGTCAACTATTAGTCTTAAGAGTTTTCTCGTACCGGGTATTTTCTCCGCCTCCTTAACCACGCCTACTCTTAGATCTATTTTTGAGAACTCCTCAATAGTGATAGTGCTTTCCAACGATAACGCACCAAACATCAGTATATTTTCTACGTATTCATATTTTTCTATCGTGATACTTAATTCAGCTCAATTAAGATACTTAATATTTGAGGTGTATAATGTGAGTATGTCGGTTAATTACAGTGCTTGGATTAATAGGAAACAAGCATTTCTAAAACGCCTCGAAAGAGATATCGTAACAGGGTATTTTGATAGGGAACTATACTCCTTAATTAAACTATTAAACAGCTTTAACGACATGTTTACTTCAAGCAGTTGTTCGGGTAGACTTATGGTGTTTTCATCTAAGAGACCATGGGATAGAAGATCCATAAGGATTTATTTGAAGGCACATAACAGAATAGATGTAAACGAGGTTATTAGTATTCTAGAAAAGAGCAGAGATGAGAATTTATGGTTTATTTTACAACCTCCCATACTTCACGTGTCATGCTTAACCGTTAACAGAGCTCAGGAACTTCTAAAAGTAGCAAGAAACGTTGGGTTCAAGCATAGTGGTATAATAAGTTTCGCTAGAACAGGCATAGTTGTTGAATTGAGAGGTAATGAGCAATTAGCTGTGCCCTTAAAACTTAAAGGAAAGCTTATATGTAGAAAAACGCGTTTGAAAACTTTGGTTAAATGGGCTAATAAAATGCTCTTGGAATCTAAGAAGAAGATATTTAAGTTAGAAACTGAAATCAGAAGAAACTGGTTAGAAAGAAAAAGGTGATGACAATGTCGAAGTCTACAAAAACACCTTTAGATGTAATTAAGCCTTTAACTCCAGGGCAGGAAGAGTTTCTGAAAGCCCTACATAGTAAAGATTACGATATTATTGGTGTTTTCGGCCCTACGGGCACAGGTAAAAGCCTTCTATCTATAGCTTACGGAATTACTGAGGTTTTAAAGGAAAAATATCAGAGGTTCATTATAGCAAGACCTCTTATAGACATAGTATTGGAGAAGGAAATTACAGCGGTAGAACTTGGCAACCTATACTATGATATTATTTCAACATATATTAGAGACATACTAGCGAGCTTTATAGATTGGAGTATTGTTGAAGAGCTTATAAAGAAGGAGAGGGTCATATTAGCTGATATTCACTTCCTTAGGGGAAGAACATTTGATAATTCAATACTTTTCCTTGACGATGCTCAAAACATCCCCCCTGAGAGCTCATTAGAACTATTAATGAGAATGGGAAACAATAGTAAAATGATTATTGCTGGGGATCCTGTATTCCAGAAAAACCCTGAAATAGTTTTAGATGGAGCTACACTTCTTCGCGAAGCTCTAATGGGTGAGGAAAGAGCTATTGTAATAGATTTAGGGCTTAAGGATATCGTAAGAGTTGGTGCTAAGAGAGGAATAAAATTAATTCTGGAAGTACGTATGAGAAAAAGAAAGCTTAATGATACAGAGAAAGAAATCTTAGATGCAGCTAGAATCTATGCGCCCGATGCCGATATAATAACTGTTGCAGAGTTCATTAATGACAAGAAACGATACGAGATAACAAGCGAACACACACCGGATGCATTAATAATTACAAAAGAGGGGCATCTAGGCAGACTCATAGGTAGAGGCGGTGAGAGAATAAATAAGATTCAAGAAGAAGTAGGGTTAAAATTGAGAGCAATAGAGTTAACACTAGACTTTAAAGAGTTTATTAGAGCAATTCACCCCGTAAGTTGGATTCATAAACATGTAGTAGATGCTGATTTTGCTGGTCCTTACATGTTGTTTAAAGTGAACAGAGATAACTTCGGACCCTTTGTTGGCCAGAAAGGATTCCATGTTAAATTCTTAGATGCAGTGTTAAGGAAACTTATAGGTGTAGGCGCTAGGGCACTGGAAGTAGAGGTGCCTAGGAGGCGTAGGAGAAGATAGAACTACCTAACTATTTTTCAATATAGTAATCTAAAACCACCTGGTACTTTCTCGGCCCTACAGATCTTACAACACGATAGGATAGAAGTCTATATTTTCTAACATATTTTACTAGTTCTTGAGAATACGTCTCTTCTGCTTTCTTTAAGCTTTCCTTTCTATTATTAGCTTTCACAAACAGGTAAGTATGTAGAAAACCCTTACTTCTCAACGACAGGACAGCATATTTCAGATAACTAATAGCTAGTTCGGGCAACGGCATAAGCACCCTGTCAGCTACAGATATTAACTTTTCTACTATAACCTCCGCTGCATCGCCAAGTAATGGAATTACGTAGTTCTCTACTTTATTTATTTTTACATTTTCAACCATGTACCTGTAAGCATAGGGGTTAACATCTATTGAGTAAACTTTAACAGGTGAAACCTTACGTGCTATTACTATCGAAAAAATACCTATACCTGCAAACATGTTAACAATTGTTTCCCCAGGTTTTACCATTTCAGCTATTCTTTTATGTTCATAATTTAAAGCAGGTGAAATGTAGACCTTAGTTATATCAAGCTTAAACTTGCACCCATGCTCAACATATACTGTCTCGCTTCGGTGTTCACCAACTAAGTGAACATAGTTTCTTAAACGGTAAGTACCTTTTACCTTGGATACGGCACACCATACGCTTTTAACATAGGGTATTTCTTTAAGTATTTCCTCACCTATAGCTTTCATATCTTCTAAATCTATGTCTGGAGGCTTACGTATGACAGCTATGTCTCCTATTATTTCGATACGCGACCATATCTTTTTAGCCTTCTTACTACCTAGAACTTTATGAGCTAGTTTGCGAATTAGGGGTGTGTAATTACCCAATATTAACCGATCACCTTAACAGAGGTGCTCTATTACGCCGGGAAAACTATATATTGAATGGGTTCCTAAGAAAGGTTCTCTAATGGCCACGTTTAAACCTTACGAGCTAATTATAGCATTTAAAAACGTGGTTTTCATGTTTCTCCCAAGAGAGGTTAGAGTTTCGAATAATGTGAAAACACATAAAGAAGGTAGACATGGTAGAAAACGCTACGTACATGTTGAACTAAGCAATAATGTTACTCCTATATCCGTGAAGGGAGAAGTTATAAATAAGCCAAGGATTATTGGAAATTTCGAACTCAGATATACAAATTTAGATTTTTCAAGATACCTAACCATAATAACCCCAGGAGCTTTTCTATATAACTACGCTATCTTATTCGATGAAGGATTATGTATTGAAACCTCAGCTAATAAAGAAGTATATTTTGAAAGGATAAGAGATTCATTAACTATCTACTTTGTTTAAGTATAGGAATTTCTTCTAACTTCTTTGACAAAATCTTCTTGGCTTTTTCAACTTCCCTCTCTCCTATTGTGAGTACCTCGCCTCCGTCAACAAGTACTTCGCCTCTAACAATAACGGTTTCAATACTAGCTTTGGAGAACAATACTGCGGAATAGTATGCTCCCTCATAGGGCCATCCTTCAGGTGTTTTTGTGTTTACAACTACTATGTTAGCATCATAGCCTGGTTTTATAAGACCATGCTTTTCTATACCTGGGAATTTAGCTAAATTTCCTGTAACCATTTTTAATACGTCAAAAGGTTGAAGTCTGGGAGGTGCGCCATATAGGTTATTAGCAAGGTATATTGCTAATTTAGCTTCTGCAAGTACGTCCCATTCAGGGTTTATGTCTATTCCAAACCCCACTTTCACGTTTTTACGTAGCATGCTAATTAAAGGTGCTATGCCAGATAGAAGTAGTGTGTTCGATATAGGGCAGTGTGCAATGCTGGTTGATGTTTTAGCTACATAGTCTATTTCTCTCTCAGAAACCCAAACTGCATGAGCTAGCAGGGTTTTTTCTCCTAGAAACCCCATGTCTCTAAGTACTTCTATGGGTCTCTTACCGAATTCCTTCTTAGCGTACTTTACATCTTCCTGTACTTCAGATATGTGCATATGAATGTAGAGGCTCTGTTCTTTAGCTATAACAGATATTTCCTGGAGCTGATTTGGTTTGAGAAATCTTATACCGCATGGGCCTAGAGAAACCGTTATTCTATTATTATCTACACCGTTCCATTTTTTGAAGAGGTTCATGTTCTCCTTAAGCGTTTCCTCGTATGTTTTTATTCGAGTATCCATTATTGCAACTGAGAGGTTAGCTATTATACCTGATTCTTGAACAGCTCTAGCAACAGAGTCCATATTGAAATGCATATCAGCTATTCCAACAACACCGTTTCTCAATAAGTTATATATGGCGAGTTTAGCAGCATAATATGATTCTTCTGGTGTAAGAGATTTTTCGTAAGGCCAAGCTACTAAATCTATCCATTCATCTAAGGTTAAACCCAGTCCCATGAAGCGGATGAAATGTAGAGCTAAATGGTTATGGTAGCTTATAAACCCTGGAAGAACTATTCTTCCTCTCAGGTTAAGTACTAAGTCAGCATATTTGTATTCGTAAGGTAGTTCACTAGCCTTGCCGACATCAACTATTTTGCCTTCATCAATGTAGATGTAACCTTCATCTATTACGTCGTTTTCGCTTGCCATAGTGAGTATTGTAGGGTATAAAAGAAGAATAGAAGTCAAAATGTAATACACCTTGTTAAGTTGATGGAAAAAATTTAGGCTATATTGAGGACACTATTCTCTTTATTTCTTCTATTTTTTGCTTATACTTGGCTACTTCGGTTTCTAGGTTTGTCTTTTCATTTTCGAGGTTCTTAACTTTCTCTTCTAGACTCTTCACTTTACCTTCTAGTTCTGTTTTAGCACTACGTAGTTCTTCCAGTTCTTTCTCCAGTTTCTCTATTTCCTTCTTATATACTTCTTCAGGCGTAATTTTAGCTACTACTTCGGGTATTTCTATTTTAACTCCTTCACGTAGGAATCTTTGATAAGTTTCCTGAACAAGCTTACCTGCTTTAGTTTTACCGGTAAGATGGTTTCTTATTGTGCCTTCGCTTCTGCCAAGTTCATCTGCTATCATAGTTACTGTATAGCCTGCCTTAGATCGTGCAAGTGCAGCTGCCGCAACAGCTAAACTATCAACCCATGTTAATCTTTCTTCAGCTTTTCTTATCTCCTCTATTACATCGGGTCTCAGTAATGTAGCTATTAGAAGAGCTGTTTCTAACTTGTGAATATCCTGTTTACCTAGAGGTCTCAAGGGTATTTCTTCAGCCATATCCCTTTCACCATTGTAATATAGTAGTTTAATGTTTTAAGTATTTTAATCTCCGTAAACTAGGTTAGGGCTTAGTAGATGGTATTTCTTGAATTATATATAAAGAACGTTCAGAAACCTAGGTTTAGGGAGAAAATACTAGGGTATATCGTTGGAGAGAATTCAGTCTTTAAATTGGGATTAATGTGTTATGAAGACATACCAGGAGGAAAGGTTTTTGAATTATTCACAGTAGTTGATAAGTATAATGATTACCCGCTGCTTAGTTATGTTGAAGTAGAGGGAGATGTAGGGTATGGTACATTACTTGGGCAAGAGAAATACTTTGATGAGATACGTAAATTTATACCTAAACTGAAATACTACATAAGCCCATGGAATACTGTACTAAGTCTTATATCTTATGTTGAAGGAAAAACACTTAGTAGTGAGAATTTTAAGAAGAGAGTAGCTATTAAGGACAATAGATTTGCTAGAGGATGGAACAACTTTTTTACAACACTTAATCAGGAGACTTTTGAAAGCATTATAAAGAAAATAAAGGTTTCATTTACAGTTAAAATAATATAAGTTCCCTAGGATAATATAAGACCCCTGCTAAGTTTTTCACGTAGTTCGTTAAATATCGAAAGCACCTCTTTTTCATATGGTATCCCGTTTCTAGCACCTTTCCTACCTACCTTAATTCCGGCAGCCACACTTGCAAAAAGTGCTGAATCCCATAAACTATAGCCTTTAAGTAGTGATGCTGTAAGTGCGGCGGCAAAAACATCTCCAGCACCCGTAGTGTCAATAACTTGCTTTGGCTTGTACGGTGGTACTCTTATTCTTGCATCACTTAGCACTATGTATGATCCTTTAGATCCCATTTTTACAACAACAAGCTTGGGACCGTATCTTAATAGTTGTGATGCTGATTCAGGATCCCTTGACCCTGTTAGGCATTCCAGTTCCCTTAAATTCAAGTACAATATTTTGACGTGTTTAAATATGCTCATGAAACCCTTTATACCGTACTTGCAAACTATTGAGCCTGGATCATAACTGAATGTAACATTATATTTTGAAACTATTTTAGCTATGTCTTCAGCTAGGTCCTTTCTTATACTTGCTGCATGAACAATTTTTGCTTTTGAAATGTATTCTTCATCTAAGTCATCCTTTGAAATACGGGCGTTTGCTCCTCGATAAGCTATCATTCTCCTAATGCCGTCCCTGGTAACTATGATGAACACTTTGCCTGTAGGGTATTTGTCATCTACTTTTAAGTGAGATATGTCAACCCTTTCCTTCTCGAACTCTTTTCTAATAAATTCTCCAAAACTGTCATTGCCTATTCTTCCTATAAATCCGCTCTTAACATTTAGTCTTGAAAGAGCTACCGCATAGTTTGATGCTGAACCTCCTGCAGAGATTATTGTATCATATGCTTCTACTGCTTCGTCTTCTGCAGGTACTTTATCGACGTACATTATTATATCTACATTAGCATTACCTATAGCTACGACTTCTGGTACCAATCCTCATCCTCCTCTCTTAGAGAATATTTGCTTATGAAGTAGTCTTGAATTACCCATCCGAATTTCTCAATTAGTATAAGATATGCGGCTTGAGGCGGTATAAGTCCTTCCTCAGTTATGATAGCGTCTATGTACTCCGGTGGGGTTACATCGAACGCCGGGTTTCTTACAATAACGTTTGGGTTCTCTTTTAAGAACTTTTCATCAACTATTTCTCTTGGATCTCTTTCTTCTATCTCTACGAGTTCACCTATTACTGTAGCTGGACTAAATTTGTATGTTTCAGCAGCTACGAAGACTCTGACTCTGGCTTCATGTGCTGCTAATGCTATGTTTGAAGTACCTATTTTATTAACTACTGCTCCATTGGCTGCAACAGTGTCTGCGCCAACAATTACTTTATCTATTTTTTTCATAATATACCTCACTGCGGCATCAGGTATTAACGTGACATCTATGCCCTCGGCTAAAAGCGTTTTAGCGGTTATGTGGCCTTGGTATTTAGGTCTTGTTTCCGTAGCATAGACTTTAATATCCTTGCCTTGCCTATGTGCATGTATTATAACTGAAAGTGCAGCAGTACTATTACAGTGTGTTAATATTGTTTCTCCACTTAGGATTCTTCTCGAACCTATGAGCCCTATTCTTTCCGTTGCAGTTAACGAGTAATTTATAAAATCATCAGCTGTTTTCCTAACTATCAATATGGCCTCATTTACATTTACCGGTCTTTTTCTTCTCAACCTCGAAGTAATATACATGACAGCATTGGGTAGAGAAACAGCTGTAGGTCTTGTTTCTAAAAGTATCTTGGCTACATTATCTATGTACGTTATAAAAGACTCTACATCTGCAGGTCCTTCATATTTTTCAGCAGCAATTTTCAATGCTTTAGCAGCTGCTCTAGCTATTCTACCTGCTCCTCTTATCTTCATGCTTCTTATATCGTCTGCTATTTGATGTACTTCTTTAGGATATTTCATCTCACCCACTCTTCAATACCTCCAATATACTATTCATTATTCCATTAACGTCTGCTGCTTTAAGAGGCCACGTCTTTAAAAGGTCACGCATGAGTAGCGGTATGGCTTGAGGAGCTATTACACCGTACTCTGTTATTATAGCGTCTACATACTCTGGAGGTATAACGTCTAGTATGGGTATTTCTGTTTTAACGTTCTTACCTATTTTCTCCTTTACCTTTCTAGGTAGAATGGTTTCTTCGGGTGCTTGAGGTATCTTAACTAGTTCTCCGAAGACTGTTTCGTAATTAAATTTGAGTATTGATGCAGCTACGAAAACCCTAACCCTGGCCTCATGTGCTATTAAGGCCATAAGCGATGAACCGACTTTACTAATTACCGCTCCATTAGCTGCTACGGCCTCTGCCCCTAAAAACACCCTAGTAGTATATTTCATGAAATGTCTCATAGCTGAGTCTACAATTAAAGTTACCTTTAGCCCTAGTTTACTCAGTTCCGAAGCAACTATTTTTCCATCGTCACCCGGTCTGGATTCTGTAATGAAAACTTCAAATTTCTTACCTTGCTCTAGTGCTTTTTCTAAAATCTTCATAACTGTTTTACTGTAAGCAGAGGTCATTATTACATCTCCTGGAATTATTCTATTAGCACCTATGGTAGCTATCCTTTCTATGTTGCTTGCCATTCTACTCTTTATCCTCTTAATTCTGCCTAGTAATATTTCCTTAGCTTCAGATAATTTGGGCTTATTACTAACTACATTGCTTAGTTCTAGCAAAATATCTCTAGAACAGTTAATTAGCATTGCAGCTGTTGGTCTAACTTTAATCACTTCATTTATCGTGTAAATTACATTTAGTGCTAATGAGTCTAAGGTTTTAGAGTCTTTAATTATGTATTCTAAAGTGTTGAGCGTTTCTTCAACTAGTTCTGTCGAGCTTCTGATTTTCCATGACACAATGTCGTTAACAAGCTTTGAAACTAATATTTTTGTTTCCATATTTTCATCCTTGAACTCACGTTATTAGAGAGGGATAGAAATGCTTCTTCCCCTTCTCTACTTTCACGCCATCCCATTCGTAAAGTATGCGAACAGCTTCATTAGCTACTTTTATGGCATCTTCCACGCCTGCATCTACAACAAATTCGTCGGTTACTCTATTGGCTACTGCAGCGCATACACTACCAGCTCTAGCACCGTAAATGTTAGCTAGCGTAAATATTGTTGAAGATTCCATTTCGAAATTTAGAACATTTGTTCTTTGGAGATCGGGGATTATGTTTTTCATCCAGCTTAACATGTACCCCTTATATCCAGGCCTACCTTGTCCTGTATAGAATGAGTCTGTAGAAGCTGATATACCCACGTGGTATTTTACTCCTAAACTTTCCGCTGCCTCAATAAGTGCTAGAACAACTTCGTAGCTGGCGACAGCAGGGTACTCGGTATATACGTACTGCTTACTTGTTCCATCAAGTCTTACAGCAGCTGTAGTGATTATTAAGTCACCAACCCCGATGAACTTTTGAATAGCCCCTGTAGTACCTACTCTGATAAACGTGTGAGCACCTACACGTAATAGCTCTTCAACGGCTATTGCAGCCGCTGGCCCGCCTATGCCTGTGCTTGTCGCAGATATAGGTACTCCCTTGTATTTTCCAGTAAAAGTCACATATTCTCTATGTTTAGCTACTTCTCTCTTTTCATCCCAGTATTTAGCGATTCGGTAAACTCTTCCAGGATCCCCAGGGAGAAGAACATATGGGGCTACATCTCCCGGTTTACAGTGAATATGGTATTGCTTACCTTCCTCTGTTTGAGGTATTGCTGCAGAAACCATTTTCCCCTTAAAGACTATTCACCTCAATTAAGCTTTAATATACTATATGTGTTGAAAAGCTAAATACTTCTCTCATAACAGTAAATATTCCGGAGGATGATGAACCTTTCCCTCTTTGAGCCGAAGACGATGATATAAATGGCCGCGGCTGATAGCGGGTTCTAAGCTATGTCCAGAGTTAGGATTATCGGTGGTTATAGAAGGATTGCTGATATCCAGAGAGAATATGAAGAAGAGCTTAGAGAGTATAATGACCTAATTAGAAGACTCGGATTCTACCTAAAACCAACACATGTAGTTGTAGTGAAAGGCAGGAAGTATGTTTATCATGGTCGCTATTGGTGGAAAATAGTTCACATTAGAGAAAGCGGAAAAACAAAAATCAAATGGAAATATTTAGGCAAAAACATATGTGAAAACATACCAAAACCGCCTCTTAATCCTCTTGAAGGATTAAGCTACGTTAAGGAGAACGACGACATAATTCTTAACATGAATTCCTTCTTGAGATTTAAACATCTCTTTCATGGGTTAAAAATAGTTTTCGAAAAATAATGTAGAAAATACTGTAACATGCACTATCATAGTATTCTCGTTTAAAGCTTTTATACTCATACAGTTCTAGAGAATACTTGAAGTGAAATTTAGAGGGTAAGGTGTGAGTATAGATGCCTAGAAGAAGAAAAAGTTTCTGGGATATTTTTGATGAATTTTTTGAAGATATTTTTGAAAACCTCGATAAGGAGTTTAGAGATTGGATGAGAAGAATAGAGAAAATGGAAGAATTTGCTGAAGAGTTTGGAGAGAGAAGAGTATTTGGTCCCTATGTTTATGGTTTCAGTATAACCATAGGTCCCGACGGTAAACCTATAATTAAGGAGTTCGGTAATGTCAGGCGTATTGCTGGAAGGCCTAAGATTTCTGAAGAGAGAGAACCGCTTGTAGACGTCATAGAAGACAAAGATACAATAACTGTTGTTGCCGAAGTTCCCGGAGTGAATAAGGAGGACATAGACGTAAAAATTAAGGGTAGAACATTAATAATCTCGGCTGCTAGTGGTGATAGGAAATATTACAAAGAAGTAGAATTACCCACCGATGTTAAACCTGAAACAGCCAAAGCAAGCTATAGGAACGGTGTTCTTGAAGTTAAAATTAAGAAGGTTAAAGAGGAAGCTGAGGAAGGGTTTAGGATTAAAGTAGAGTAATCCCAGTATTCAAGTTGTTTAACTATGAGTAAGCAAGGCGTTGGAAGAAATATAAGGGTGCATGTAGATTTCACTAAATACCCTTTTTTAATTCAACCTACGCAATACTTTAACATAAAATATAGCGTAAGATTAAGCTTCATGGATATTCTAAAAACCATGGATATTAAAAGATTAGGAAAGCGTGTAAGAGAAAGAATTTTGGGTGCAATAAAGGGGAAAATACCTGATCCTATTGGAATATCGGATGATGAAGAAATAGTAGCGTACTATTTAAGCATAATAGTATTATCTATTCTCAATGATAAGTGGCTTACCAGAAAATACGCGGTAGCTGAAGCAGAGAGAATAAGGAAGTTCTTGATGGATGAAAGCAACGATGTTTTATCTGTAATAGCAAGTAAGCTAGGGATATTATTGGATAATATAGAAAATAAGCCTCTTAAAATTCCTTATCTTATAAGTAGGGGAGTAATATATGACATAAAGTACCCATTTAGGGTTCATGTTAGAGATTATCTTAAGTCTATAAGGCTACATAGTGATCTTTCCTGGAAACTTGTTAATCAAATGGTCTCAGAAGGATTTGTTTACTTAACTAGGGAGAAAGTCATTAGATATTTAGTAGAAATCATAACTAATACCATAGAACAACAGGTTAGACCTCTAAGCAGAGAGGAAATACCTAACTTAGTTAAAGATATTTTAAGCAATATAGAGTCGGAAGTACAAAAAATTAGAAAGGAACATGCACGATACGCGCTTTACGCTAGTATGAAGGAGAAATTTGATGAACTTAGAAACCTAGGAATTGTTGTTTTTGAAGCTTTTCCACCATGTATTAAAGTTCTCTATCAGGATGCTTTAGATGGAAAACATCTCTCACACCATGCTAGGTTTGCTTTAGCTACTTTCCTCCTTAATATAGGACTAGATGTAGAATCTGTTGTTAATGTTTTTAGAAAATTACCTGATTTTGATGAAACCATAGCTAAATATCAGGTTGAACATTTAGCTGGTTTAAGAGGTTCCAGGAAGAAGTATAAGCCTTATAATTGCGACACCATGAGAACACTAGGTTTATGCATCGAAGAGTGTAACGTGAAGAATCCTTTAGTGAAATATTATAAGAATGTGCTAAGAATTAAGAGAGCTTAAAAACTATTTTCTCATAACCTGATATTTTATCGCCTTTTCTAACCCAAATAAAGAGCTTATTGTCATCTACGAGATCGTAGTCTCCATCAACATAAACTTCTAATATCTTAGTTCGCTTAGGAAAAAACCAGTATATTTCGTAATCATATTCTGCCACGGTTTCGCCGTAATAGTCTTCGAAAACATTAACACCTTTCTTTAATGTTCCTTTGAACTTTATAAAATATACTATGTAGGGTAAATCTATGTACCCTGTAAAGTCAATGTTTATAAATTCAACGTTTAGGCTTACTCTTTTTCCGTTTATGAGCACTCTCTCTTCTTCTAAAACTTCTTTAATAATCGAATATAATCTGCTGATTTCATTATAATATTCACGTGGTTTATGTATGAGCTTATAGAAGTACTCCTCTGGGTCATGATATTGATATTTTAATATTTGGTTAAAAGTGCCATTTCGTTCAACAATGAAGTAAGATTCTGCATGCACGGGCGTAATGCTGCTTAGGTTGTTCAAGAAAATCACCGAGAAAGACGTTGGAATTAAAGGGTGTACTGTTGCCTAGAGGTGACCCCCGTGCTCATCTCTACCCATGCGGGGTCAGATCGCACGGTTTCATTTAGAACAATAATATCAGGGTTTTATTATATTTTACCTATTTTCTGCTTTAGATACTATGCTCTGAGCCTCCATGCTTTCCGGTATTATTTTTACCCATATTGGTCTAGGATCCCCTGTAATTCTGATTAGTGCCTCTCCTGTTTTCAACCATGTCATTCTCTCTTCCTCCTCCTCATTAAGCTTCATGTACCTAGCTACAGCTTCTATGTAGTCCTTACTATTGGAGCCAAATACGATGACAGTGCCGGCGTTGTCAAGTACGTCCTTTGGGAAATCTGTAATGTCTTGTGAGGCAAGAGCAACTGCTAATCCGTAGCCTCTACCTTCCTTGATTAGACTCCTAATAATTTTAGATCCGGATTTAGTATCTGTAAGCCTCCAAGCTTCATCTATTAGTACTAAGTGTCTAAGCTTGTTCGTCGGCGTTAATGTTAACATGTAATTAGTAAGTATTTGTAGGATTGCCAACGCATATATTTTCCTATACTCTTCAGGTAGCTTATATAGGGCAAAAATTACGGGTTTCTTAACTATGGAGAATACATTGCTGTAACTGCTTCCTAGAAATACTTTGCTATTTAACTGCTCTATTTTTGTAAGTAAGGTGTAGAACTTTAATTCTAGTTCTGAGCTTGATGATTTTTCTTCTTGAATAACTCTTATTAGCGTTTCTAGGTTAGGCTGCTGAGCACGTTCATATGATTTAAGTATCGACATGTATAGTATGTACTCTTCTGCGGGTTCTAAATCGGTTAGCGATTTAATTAAATCTATTAGCTGCCTTGCTCTCAGCCTTGGGCTAGTAAACCATGGTAACATTAAGTTGATTGGTGTTTTCTCAGGGTCTACTACTGAGATACCCATTGTTTTACTTAATCCGATAAATTCTCCTCTTAAGTCCAAAATCCATATAGGAACATCGTATTGTTCAATAACCCTCTTAGCTATCGTGTACAATAACGTTGTTTTACCCCTACCTGTAGGTCCAATGATAACCATATGTTTAGTTAAGTGTTTTTCGAAATCGTAGAATACTAGCGTTCCATAGTCAATATCCTCTCCTATAAATATTCCTTCACCAGAAATTTTAGGCCGCTTAACATATCCTATAGGTGTTAGGAAGCTCAAGTCGGATTCTAGCATGGTTATAGGTTTACTTTCACCTAGAAGGCCATGTGTTATTGCTTCTAATACTTCTTCTTCAGATGCCTTCCTTAACTCTAGCCCTAGGCTTGCTTTAAACGATGATGATAATGTCTCACCTTTCCTTCTTAACTTTTCATAGAGTTTTCTAACATTTCTGTCTTGGGCTGAAGCTATTAAGTATATTTTTACATTAATTGGTGTTTCTCCTCTACTTATCCTGTTAAATAATGCTTCAAGTTTCTGCAGTTTTCTCTGAATGTAGGGGTTAGCAGGATCTGCGGAAAGCAGCACTTTATAATTAGTTATGGTACGTTCAAGGTTTCTAACGTATTTTCTCGCATCCCCGCTCTTTTTAATTAAAAGTAAGGAAGTATTGTCTTCGGATGCAACTATAAAGTTAGTAAATGCCCTTATTTGTTGCAGAAGGAAACTTTGTGACACATCAGCAAACGTATACGGTATTTCGCTTACCGTGTATACTATAGCTCCTTTATAGATGTCCTTATTAGGCATTATTACTATGTTCTCTTCAACGTGGAAATCATTTATATCTTTAATGATACTTTTTCTGAGCTTAGCGCTTAATAGCTTCTTAATTTTCTCTCTACCCATTATTGCTATTGATACAGTAATTGCTGTTGAGGTTACAAGCAATGTTGCGTAATAGGGTTTTCCAAAAATCTGAGGATTAGAAATGTACATGGAAATCATTAAGCCCACTGCTATGAGCATGTACGGTATTATTTTACTACCTTCCACCAATGTCACCTCTTACTATGTTTTTATAGTAAGCTAAGATAGCTAATAATGGGAAAACTATTAGAATCGAGAACAATATTGATACAAATACATTCATTTGACTTGAGTATGTGAGTACGTTGTACACTACAAATATTACGGTAAGAACATACATTATTATCATAGTTTTAAAGGGGTCCATAGTATCACTCTCAAGTCTTTATGGGTAACCTTACTCTTCTACCGCCAATAACGTAGGCTAAGGAGTATGTAGACATTATGAGAATTGAAAGGTATGTTACCGGCAACATTATCCATTCAAAAATGACACTAGCTATGGTTTTACCTAAATCTCTTAAGTTACTTATGCCTCCTGATAAAGACTTTAAGTACCCTTTATCGCTTATTCTTGGGTTCCTTATTCGCTGCTCGGGGTTAATGAGTATTTTTATTTCGTACGAACCTTCTTCTAAGGGGATGTTGTAAACGTAGAAATTGATTTGACCCCAGGATTTCACTTCATCATAGCTCTTTGCTTGCGTGTTGTTAATCATAATTTTATCAGCATTATAGTCCTCATGTACGACTATAGTTAATGTTGACTCTTCACTTACGTTAAGTTTTAATTTCACTTCATCTTTGCTTTTACTTATTTTTAATGAGCTTAGAATCTTAGGATTACTTGATTTAATAATGAAGTATTTATCTATGATAACAGCGTTTTTCATTTTCAATGTAATGAAGTAATCTGCGTTAGGATCTTTAAGAGGATCATATATGAAATCTTTATGCGGATCTATGGTTTCTAATTCTGGAATTAACTTCACACCGCAGTAGATTACCTCTAGCCTTAATAGTACGTTGTATGGAAGTCCTCCGTATGGTCTACCAGCATTAAACCATCCATCTTCTGAAGTAAGATATGATGCTACAAAGTTTTCTCCGCCACTATGTTTTGCATACCATTTCGTAAAAGCACCAGCTATTGGCTGTCCTTTTTTATCGAGTATTTGCCCTTTAACGAAAACTATACCCCATTCTTCAACATTTATGCTACCTATTTTTTCAATAACCTCACTAATATTTTTCTCAGCGCTTTCAACAACAAAAGCTTCTGCAAATGCCGGTAGCAATGGTAGAGCTAAAGTAAAAATTATCGACATAGCAATTAAAGATGCCCCTGCACCCCTTGTTATCCTGAAAGGCACAGAATACAGTAATACACCTATTACCAATATTTTAGCAAAGAATTGTTGAAAAATGAGACCTAGTATGAAAAGAATCTCTAGAACAATTAAAGTATACGTTGCTAAACTTATAATAGGGCCTAATCCTGCCGTAGATAATGCTTTCATGCCAGCACTAGACAGCATCATAGAGAAGGTCATGAGGGTTGTTATGAAGGAACCTATAATGGCAATTCTGCCTGTAATCCATTCAAAATATAATTGCCAATCAATGTTCAGCATGGATCCAAGGTAATTTACTAGTTCAATAATAGAAGAAAACATGAAAATGAGAATAGCTGTAGCGAGAGCATCGTAAATAAGTGTAGGAGCCCATTTTTTAATACCCCACCATGGTATAGGTAGGGCATATATGAGTACGCCTAGATAATATGTAAGTATAGCTAATGAGTATGCTAATATAAGGAACTGGTCCATGATTCTTCACGCATTAGGTTGTTAAACTAAAATGCTGAAGCTAAATACTTAATAAGTGCGAAAATACTTGTACCAACAGCAAGCCAAAAAGCACCTATTATAGCATCCTCAACCATATCCTGGCCGAACCTTTTAACTCTGTATATCGGAATAGGTGAACCCTTCAATAACCACCCTAAAGCCCATGATAACATGAATAAAGCCCAAGCTGCCATGATAACTCTCGTAGTCAAATCACTAATTAAGCTGTCTATATCCACCTTCTTCACCCGTAAGAATATAGGGGGGTTTTAAAAGAGACCTTCAGAAACCTTAAAAACTACTGAAGATACGTGATACTAAAAATACTTTTATATTATGTACTACGGTATTACTTTTAGGTGATATTCTAATTGGCGACGATATGGCTCGATGACACTGTTGTTGTAACGTTCAAACTGAGAAGAGAAATTCTCGAGGAACTTGATGAACTTGTTAAAAAAGGTTACTTTTCAAGTAGAAGCGAGGCAATAAGAAAAGCCATTATAGAATTATTAAATCACTACAGTGAAGAAAAGAAAAGTACAGTAAAGAAAGTTCAACTAAAAGCTACTGCTTTAAGGTAATCAGTTTCCCTCGAAATCCAACTCTTATGCTCGATAAAGTAGGTTTTCTAAGTTTCGAATTACATTTAGGGCAAACACCACCATACCAATTCATTATTTCACTAGGTGTTGGTAATCCATAATAGTCTTGACCTACTCTCTCGAACCGGTATAATACGAAACCGCAATTCCTACAAAGGTAAATAACAGGCATGCAAACCCCCTTAGTGTACGTCAGATTTCTATGAAGTTTAAATATATACCTTCTTCTCCTAAGTAATACCCATTAATAACTTTAATTATTTATTTAAAGATACAGAGTTATATACTAATGCATTATTTAAATGTATATTTCAGTAATACCTATGATTAAATATAAATATAACTAAGGAAAAGTACATCAATCCATATATTTATGCACCAAAATACAGATTATCTATCCCTTACCCTAGTATAGAAAGGTGCACATTAGTGTTCTACATATCGCATAAAGCTATCCTAAGCGCTATCATATTGGAAGGAGATGTAGTAGTTTTAGGTAAATCCATAATTGGTAAACACACTATACTGGGAAATAATGTCATTGTAGGTTATCCTACGAGAAAGAAGATAATTAATGCACTGGATAAGCTACGTAACATAAAACCATTTAAACTATATGATGAAATAAGTAATGGATCAAAGATAGGTGAAAACTGCATAATTAGAGCAAACACGATAGTATACGAGGAAACTGTACTTGGAAATAACGTAGAAACAGGCCACAATGTTCTTATTAGGGAACATGTGATTATAGGTAGTAATACGAAGATAGGTACACAATCTATAATTGATGGTTATGTAACTATAGGTAATAATGTTAGCATACAATCAAACGTCTATATACCACCTAAAACTATAATAGGAAACAATGTCTTCCTAGGTCCGAACGTAATTATAACTAATGACAAATATCCTCCGAGCAGAAGACTCTGCGGAGTTACTATAGAAGATGACGCGGTCATAGGCGCCAACGCAGTCCTTATTGCAGGAGTGAAGATAGGTAAGAACTCGGTAGTAGCGGCAGGAGCTGTCGTTACAAAAGATGTTCCTGAAGGCGTTGTTGTAGCAGGCGTACCAGCAAAAATAATAGATAGCAGAGAAAACTATGAGAGAAAGAAGAAAGAGTACGAGAGGAAAAACTAAGTGGTCTTTAAGAAGCATTGGCCCTTAATAGCTAGAACGTATTGGTGTCCTGTATGTAATGTTCCTCTTCTAAGTAGTCGATGTTATAAGTGCGGTGGAGAAGGTTATGAACTAAAGCTTAGAGAACCCGGAGATGTTAGGATAGCGTTCGAGCATGATATAAATCAGCTTTTAAATGCGCTAAGTATGGAAAAGTTCAAATCTAGGTTCTTTTATGAGAGAGTAATTCTACTCAATAAAACAACGCACATAGATGATGCCAAGGAAGTAATAGTTGATGGTAATATTTTCGGTATAATGTTATATAATCCGTTTGAAAGTAAATGGGAGTTTAGACCATCATATTACGGGGCTTTAAGGCTAATAGAAAAAGACGTCATAGAAACATTAATTATTCGAGAAAAGATAAAGCCAACTCAAATAATTACCTTACCAGCTCCTTTAGAAAAACAGCATTATGTAGTACTAGTAAATACTAAGGAGGAACCCGTAGGACTGGCTAAAGTTATATCTAAAAACAAGATAAAAGTAATTAAAGTTTATAAGCAGAAGTTCTATTTCGAAACAAGCGCAAGAAAAGCTACTTTAGAAGACGTAATTAGGGCAAATGAAGACCATCTGGATAACATGATACAGAAAGCTACGAAATTTCTTGAAAAAATGCATACTAAAATCTCTAAAAAAGTTATAGTCTCATTTTCTGGAGGTAAAGATAGTCTGGTTTCGCTGCATTTAACTCTACGAAGTCTAGGTGATTGTCCACTTCTATTTAACGACACAGGTATTGAACTTCCTGAAACCGTGAAAACAGTTCATGAAGTAGCAGACCGTTACGGTCTAGACTTAGAAGTAGCAGATGCAGGAAATGCTTTTTGGGAATCTGTAAAATTCTATGGGCCACCGGCAAGAGACTATAGGTGGTGTTGTAAGGTAGCTAAATTGGTACCTTTAGCTAGAAAAATACTGAAAAACTATCCTAGCGGAATACTCAACATAGTAGGGCAAAGAGCATACGAGTCTCTTGATAGAGCTAGAAGTCCAAGAATATGGAGGAATAAATGGATACCAACTATAATAAGTATATCTCCTATCCAATATTGGAACCAATTAGCTATATGGCTATACATATTTAGGAATAAACTCAAAGCGAATCCACTATACTACACGGGTTTTGATAGAATAGGTTGTTACATGTGCCCAGCAAGCAGACTGGCAGAGTTCGAAGTAGTGAAGAAAACTCATCCTACACTGTGGAACAAGTGGGAATCGTTCCTTTATAAATGGGCGAAAAGAATTAACGCTCCGAAAGAATGGGTAACCCTTGGTTTATGGAGATGGCTAGGACCGGCCACTCCTAAGAAAGTCTTGGCTAAGAAGCATAGAGAATTCGTTGGGAAATGGCGTGAACAGTACAGAGCATGGCTAGACATGTACATAGTCGAAACTAGCATTAGCGATGAAAAAGCCAATATATTGTTCTCTAAGGGTATAGATTTAAGCAAAATAGAGAAAACATGCAGTATATTGGGGAAAAATGTAGTAAGAAGAGAGAAAACACTTATAGTTAAGAACGATAGCAGGGATGTAACGTACGTTTTTAGCGAGAGAGGAACCTTAAGTGTTAGAGCAAAGAATAACGTACTTGAGGAAATATTAGATGCTGTTAAACTTACTTATAGAAGTATGTACTGTACGGAATGCTTATCCTGCGTAACACTATGTCCTACAGGATCAGTAAGCATAGGTGAAAACCATGAAGTTCTAGTTAACCCTATAACGTGTATTATGTGTAGAGCATGTTTAGACGTATGTCCGATAGCGGATGTTATGGTTGAGAAAATAGTGGGTGCACTAATCCTAAATAAATATGATGCATGGAGAAGAGTAACTAAGAGGAAAAGGGAGGAGGTAGCTAAGTTCCTGGAGAAACTCTTAAGAGTAAAGCTAGCAACTAAGTGCCCCAATATTTCCTAGTTCTAATAAAATCTATTTCAGCTTTAAGCAAAGCCTTATAGAAGTTATCCTCGCCATAAACGAGTTCGCCTAATACTTTAGCGGCAGTTTTCGGACCTACGCCGTACGTTGAGAGAGCTAATACCGCATATCTTCCAAATCTTAGAACAAGGTCCGCTTTAAGTATTTCATCTCTTAAAATACTTTTCTCGTAGGGATTTAATTTTAAACCTCTTATCCTCTTCCTAATAACGTCCTCTACTTCTCTATCATCAGGTGAAAGCACTGTTAGAAGACCGGAACCACACTTTCTACAATGTAACCTTTCTGGAAGATCTTTTATTCTAACAATACCGAGAACTGATCCACATTTTATACATGCCAGTTTAACTCTTTTGCTAAGTAATCTCTCTTTAAACACTTTGACGATTGAAGGTATTTCATATGCAGCTTCCATGAACGTTATTTGGCTACCTAAAATCTCAGCTGTTAGAGGCATAGGATCATTTCTCTCATAAACTAAGATCTTCACCTTCCCCTCCTTTATATCTCTTAATACTTTTAATGAAGAATTTAAGTCTGTCTTAAACGTGATGATTTCGTTGAGAGCTTCTATTCCCATTAATGTATTCTCATATGCAGGTAAAATCCTTGACACAACATTATATGGGATACCAGGTCTTATTGCGCCAAAGCGTTTAGCTACATTAAATAAGTACCATTTAAAAAGCTTAGTTCTCTTAAGTTCATTTTCCAGTATTTCTTTGAACGCCTCTTCGCTAATGGTACTAAGGTTTTTCAGTATTTTAGCTACAAGGCTAGCTCTTATGGGTTTACTTGGAATAATGAATATTCTGTAAGGGTCGCTTCTGAGAACGGCATTAAAACCCATGTTTCTTAAAATGTAAGAAATGATAGTGGATAAAGTGAACGTCCCTCTGCTACCCAGATGTACATGAATTATAGTGATTTTCCCTATAGACTCTATAACTACATGTTTGTCGGAGGGAATAAAGCCTACTTCCTTTTTCTGGCAATGTATTTTCTCTAAGATAGCATTCTTCGCTTCTTTGCTTAAGGGATACATATTCAAAACCGAAAAATCATTAACCATTACTCTTCTTTTAAAAGCACCAACTTCTCTAGCAACTTTAAAATCTACTGGTATCAGTTCTCCTTCCCACCACGGTAAAACACCTATGCCTTTAATGGATGGCTTTACATGAACACATTCTTCATCAATACTAATAACTTCCCATACCATTCCCGAAAGAACAAACTTAGAACCTACGTCACAATTGGTGATTACGAATTTCTCATCAAGAACACCAATAACCCGGCCGGATACTACATCTTTAACTATGTATTGTCTTACATCAGGTATCATAGTGACCTCGTAATAATATTTCCACGACCTAGCTGTCCTTTTTAAAAATCCTCCATCATATCTTATAAGACCAATTTCATTAAGAAATGTAATAAGCTCTCTAAATGTTTCATAGTCGAGACCTCGGTATGGATAAGCCTTGTTAATTATGGAAAAGGCTTTATCTATGCTTAAGGCTCCATATTCTAGAGTTAGGCCCACAACTTGATGTGCTAGTACGTCTAAAGATAGAGTTGGCACAATGGGCTTTTCTAGAAACCCGTTCAGCGCTCTTCTAGCAATCACAGCAGATTCTAAAATGTCGTCAAGACCTCCTGCCGGAATTATTACACCCTTAGAGGTTTCAAATTCCCTATGTCTGCTTCTACCTATCCTATGTATAAGCTTAATAGCTTGCCTAGGAGAACCATATTGAATAACTAAATCTATATAGCCTACGTCTATCCCTAATTCAAGGGATGATGTTGCAACCACAGCTTTTACAGCTTTTTTCCTAAGCATTTCTTCAGCTTCTAACCTTACTTCTCTAGATAAACTTCCGTGATGAACTAAGGTATTGACGCCGAATATGTCTTTAAGACTTAGGCCTATGACCTCGGCAAGATCTCTGGTGTTAGTAAAAACTATAGTTAAACTTGCTTTCTCTATGAAATCTTTCATCTTTCTAAGTCTTGCAATAAACTCAGGTTTAATGGCATGAATTTCCGATAAATGATCATGTGATGTGGATCGGGGATAATCCACAATTATAGACATGGGTTTCCTAGTATCCTCGGTAACAACTTTAACTTTCCTAAATCCTCCAAGAAATCTTTTGGCCAAATCAATATCTCCTATAGTAGCTGAAAGCCCTATTCTCTGCACTCTCCTATTAGAAAGAGCAGAAAGTCTTTCCAAAGCCACGGCAAGTGAGGCACCTCTTTTGCTGCATATGAGTTCGTGAAGTTCATCTATAATAACCCATTTGACATTCTTAAGTAGTTCTCTTAAACGTGGACCAACTAGAATGAATTGGAAAGTTTCAGGAGTAGTTATGATGATGTGAGGAGGGTTTCTAATTATTTTTCTTCGTTCATTCTTCGGTGTATCGCCATGCCGTACCGAGACCTTTATATTTAAGGCTTTACCTATCTCTCCCATTCTCCTCATAATATCCCTATTTAGGGCTCGTAGCGGGGTAATGTAGATGCAATAAATATTACTTGTTTTTTCAAGGCTCAAGTTTAGTATTTTAGAATATATTGGAAACAATGAAGCTTCAGTTTTTCCTGATCCTGTAGTACTAACTATAAGTGTATGGTGGCCTTCAAGAATAAGCGGAATGGCTTTTCTCTGTATCCTAGTAGGCTCTATGTATCCGAATTTCTTAATTACATTAACTAGTTTCCTATTTAAACCTAAATCTTCAAACGTGATGGAACTCATTGCAATCAATTGAATACAGTATTTCTGCTTCCGTATTTCAAGCTAATAAGTGGTTAGGGTTATTTAATATTTTATCTTTAACTTTTATTGTGGGAAAAATAAGCCATGGATCTAGGGTTAAAATGTACTTTGATAGCTGTAGCTCAGTTAATTATAATACTTTACTTAGCATCTAACATTCAAGCATTTATTATAGCGAACATATATGTGATATGGGCCTTCATTTCGTTATCTCTAATAGTTGCGTCTATAATTCTTGAATCTCCGATAGCAGCGCTAACAGAAACATTCTCAGCTATACTTTCACTATTAATCGTAAAGAAGGTATTAAGCATATGTTTAATGTTTACTCCCGAGTATAAATTGGCTATGTTAATGATGAATATAGACAACATTGTCGGAAACCCTGTAACTTACGCTATAACGTTTTCAGCATTCATAGCATCCTACTACTCATGGAGCTTAATTCTTAAAAGAGGGGACATAGTAATTGATAGAATAAAAGACCTAAAAATATCTAGAAAGGGCTTTCAGAAAACTCTACTAGCTGAGTCATTTATTATAATAGCTATCGCCTCTCTCATGACATTAGTTAAGCCTATGGGGTTCTACGAAGAGATAATGTATATTCTTGGTGTAATATTCTCTTTATCGCTACTTGTTCTAAAAGGTCATAAAATAAGCAGGAACATATATGCTATAGCTTCATGGATTTCTCTCCCATACGCGATGTTTAAGGGGGTTGCAGCTGAAAGCATAGTGGAAGAGGAAAAGGCAATAGAAGGTGTTAAGATAGGCAGAATAGTTTCTAGATTGGTGTACGGTAAACCAGCTAATGTATGGTTAAAGGAAAAACTTCACATACCCAGGTCACCAAGCTGGTATTGGAGAGTTGAATCAGGATCATACACTTATAACCCTTATTCTCAAATAAATTACCACATTTTGATAGCTGGAAGTAGTGGCACAGGTAAATCAAGCCTAGCTAAAAAACTAATAAAGGAACTTTACTATCAATGGGCAATACCATGCTTAATTATAGATCCACATAACGAATACGTTAAAGTTATTGAGGAACTTGACGGTATAGTAGTAGATGCTTCTAAAATATCTATAAATCCTTTAGAACTTGACGAGTGTTCTCCAAGAGAAAGAATAGTTCAAGTAGCGGACACTATACAGCGTGTATTTAGGCTAGGTAATCTTCAAAGAGCTGTTCTTGAAGATCTTTTAGAAGAAGCTTATGCTGAAAAAGGAATAGTAAATGATGACCCTGAAACATGGAAATTTAAACCCCCGACGTTTCTAACACTACTTAGGGTTATAGAGAAAAGAATAGAATATGCTAGAAGTAGCGGTGAAAGATCAAGATATGAAGGATTAAAACCATACATCAGATTATTGTCTACATCTATATTTAGGGAAACAACAATAAGCTTCTCAGATATTCTTAGTAAACCTAGCGTAATAGCTATGGCTAATCTACCCGGGGACCACGTGAAAGCTATCCTCTCAGAAACATTGCTAAGAAAAATAGCTCATTACATGTATGTTTCAGGAGAGAGTATAGGATTATCACACTACATAGTTATTGATGAAGCCCATAGAATATGTAGAAGAAGCACAGAACCTTCTCTAGTAGCGAGACTAATGATGGAAAGTAGGAAGTATGGTATAGGCTTCATAATAATAACGCAGCAACCACTAGACATAGATGAAGGCATAATAGCAAATAGTGCATTAAAAATATCCTTTAAACTTTCTGAACCAGAAAACTTAGACTATATGGCTAAGACCTTAGCAGGGTATATTTCGGAAAATAGGCTGGAAATTTTTAAGGAAGCGCTTTATTATATGCCTAGATTCTATGCTATAGTAAGAGATAGTAGACTAGCAGAACCCGCTATAGTGAAAATAGAAATCTAACTCAGCAATAATACTTTTAAACTTCCTTAAAATACTAAATGTTGCAAATAAGCTTTCAAACAATAGCGCGGGAGGTTTAAATACTATTGACTTCTGAAACAGAGGAATTGTCTGAGGAAACAGGGAGAACACGTACTGAGATAACTGAGGTGTTTGCCGAAGAAGAATATGGGGAAGAATTTTCTATTCAAGATCTAGAGTTTTTCATTGAAATAACAGAGTTTTGGGAAAACATTCTTGGAGGGAAAATGTCAATAAAAGAACTTATAAAGGCTAAGAAAGCTAGGGTCAAACCTAAACCTAAGAGAAGAAAGAGAAAGTAATGTTCAAATAGAGCTTTCAATGACATTAACTTCAAAACCTAAACTCTTTAGTGCCTCAACTATATCTTTTAGCTTAATATTTTTATCGAAAAATAAACCTATCTTCTTAGTGTTGCTCGTTCTTATGAGCTTAACCTTATCAAATAACACTCTACCAAGTAGCATATCGCTAGGCTCATGTGGTATTAAAATATAATCTTTAAATTTTCTCTTGGCAATATCGTAAAATACATCAAAGTTCTCTATAATGCGTCGAACTTCAGAAATATCCTTTATCTTATTCGGAAATTTTTCTTCAAGCATGCCAAGAAGTTTCAGAGCATCCGCTAAATGAAGTTCAACGTATTTATAATTTCCCAGCAGAACCTTCAAATCCAACTTCATGTAGACACCAACGCTAGCTGCTACAATAATCTTTAAGACTAGAATAACATTTTAAGGTTTAGTCTATATATGATTTATATGGTGACTATTATGGACTTTAGAGCAGTTTACCCTTCGGCATCTAAGTTTAAATATATTGCCCAAACTTTAGCAAAAATAGCTAGCGAAATACCCTTTACAGCAAATGAAAACGGACTCACCGTTAAAGTTCTCAGTCCAGATAAAACCACGATGATAATACTTACTTTACCTTCATTAGCATTTGAAGAATACGAATGCTCTAAAGAAGTAACATTCATTGCTAGTGCCGATGAATTTAATAGAACTGTGAAAAGAGGGTCAAGAAACGACATGCTAGAGTTAACTCTTGAAAGAGAATATAGGAGGTTAAAGGTAACATTTATAGATAGGAAACTGGGCTATAAAAGAACGTTCTATGTGCCTTTAAGAGAAGGTGTTGTTGAAAAACTACCTGAGCCAAAGATAGAGTTACCTGTAAGCGTTAGAATGGTAAGTGATGACTTTAAAAACATAATAAAGGATGCGAAAATAGTAGGCGATGAAATAGAATTCATTGCAACACAAGATAAAATAGAAGTTCGGACAATAACCCCTCAGAAAGAGTACTACAACATATTGCTCCCTGATAGACCCCTCATATCAATGGTCGTTAATGAAGCAGAAGTTAGGTCAACATACGGTATAGACCTATTAGAAGCTGCGCTTAAAGCTACATCAGCCTCTGAAACAGTAACTTTAGAATTTGGATCATCAATGCCTATGAAAATAGTCTTCGATGTACCTGGAGGAGGAACGTTAACATACTGGGTTGCTCCAAGAGCTAAGGCCTAAGATTGGATTATCCTAACTTGTCCAGTAATTCTTCCAATACTTTTTGTATCTTCTCCTCAGCAGCTTCCCTCTCTCTCCGCTCTTTTTCCTCTTTAGTTACTGGCTTTACCGCAGAATACCATGCTGGTTTCGTACAGTGGTTTCTTTCGGCACAAAATAGGCAACAGTAAGCGCATACGGAAATTTCAGGATGAAGAAAACATTTATCTACTGGATAATATTTACCACATATCCCGCATCTCTGCCAGTAGAATGTCATTGATGACCCCTATGTTATACTTAACTTGTTCTCAAATTCCCTATAAAGTTTTAGTAATTTGCTTTCCCATTTGGGTAAACCTTCTGGTCTATTTGGGTAAGCCATGTAATGTTGTTTTGCTTTCTTCATGTAGTCTGCAAGAATACGAAGCTTAAACAATAAACTTGTTCTCCTAATAAACTTAATTGCTTTAAGCATCTTCTCTACAAGGCTTAGCCTTAAATCTCCTGTCGTACTTACCTCCAAGAATTCATCGTCTGAAATAACCCTTTTCTCTATAAGGTAATTTAAGTCGTTATCGCTTAGATGCTGTAAGAATATTCTTAAAAAGTCTAATGACCCTTGTTTTGCTCCATAAGCTTCAATGTACAATTTATTAACAATCCATAGAGTTTCTGTAGAGATCATGCCTAGCTCAAGTGCATTTACTATGGCCTTGGATGCCGCCCAAGCAGAAGTCAAAGAGGGGCCTATACCACCTCCATGAATAGGATTGGCTGTAAATGCAGCATCGCCTATGACCAATACATTAGAGAAAGCAAGAGTTTTCAAAGGTTTCCTTGTTGGAACTATGCCACTACCATAACTAACTATTTTTGATCCTTTCAAAACTTTTCTAGGAGCAATATGCTTGTAAAATATCCTTATAGGGTTTAATCCTCTACCTCCTTGAACACCCAAGCCAATATTTACCTTTCTAGGACCCTTAGGGAAAAACCACCAATACCCTCCAGGTGTTATTTTTTGAGATAAGTATATTCGTAGGACATCATAGTTCTCTATGTCCTCGCTCAAAACCCTTATTTCTCTATAAGCAACCGCAGTTTCTGATGCATTTATTTTCTCGGAAATCCACCAATGGCTTGGAAGTTTTGTTCTGAGAGCCCCAGATATTCCACTAGCATCAACAAATACTCTGCTTTCAAGAATAACGTCTTTCCCCCTGTTCCTGTCGTGGATAGTAACTTCGGTAACTACATTATCTCTAATAGTAGCTTTTTTCAAATAGCTATTATCTAAAACTATGGCACCTGATTCTAAAGATTCCTTCAATAACCTCTGGCCAAATGTTTTTCTATTTAGCTCAAATCCTTCACCTTTAACTGTTAAGATAGCTTTTTCGCTAGGAGAGTAAATTCTCACTTCCTTTACTACATTTTCTACTTCATTACCCGCAGGCTCTTTTAATCCTAGCTTGGCAAAGTATCTTCTACTTACAGCATCACCGCAAACTTTTTCCCCAATCTCATTCATGGGTTTCATTTCGACAACAGCTACAGCGTATCCTTTTTCAGCAACTAGCCTTGAAAGGAAAAGTCCTGAAACACCGCCGCCAATTATGACTACGTCATACCTCTCCTTTGCAACCATGCATATACACCTTAGTATTATTTCTTAACCTCTACTATCATGGTAAATACTGCATTCTTAATTATACTTTTCCTCTTAAGAACATGTAATAAAAGTACGGTGCAGAGCTTAGCTGTAGAAGTAACCATAGAGTAGCTATTATATAGCCCTCAATGATAACGTAGAGTGTTAACATTGCTAATGCAAGGTAAAATAGGGTTTCATAGAATAGAGATATCTTTCTTCTCGTGCTTTGCTTTTTCCGTCCCTTAGGCGTAACAAACCAGAAAAATCTTTTACCTAGTGCAGCTTTGAGCATTGCTAATATTAAGTGAGGTATCATGGGATAAGTAATTCCGGAAATTCTACCTAATATCCTTAACGCTCTAAAGGCTGATAATCTCTTACTTGCCCCGAAGGACATGAAGAATATAGAGTACACTACAGAGACAGTAAGCCAAGCAGCAAATAAATATAGTACTACGAGATCCATATCTGCATAGCAAAGATAAAGCACAAGCATAAGAGAGAAAAGCATTAGAAACAACGAGGAAAGGTATTGAGCCAAATATGTAATGTACTCTAGTTTCTCAATAAGAGTTCTTCGACATTTCAATATGGCTCTAAAGTATTTTTTAAGTATTTGTAGAGCGCCATAGGCCCAACGTTTCTGTTGCTCCTTATATGACGCGTAACTGGAGGGAACTTCTAGACGAACGTAAGTGTCTTCAGTATAGCATATTTTATATCCTTTAAGGAATAGTCTAAGTCCCAAATCTACGTCTTCTAGAATAGTTTCTTCGCAGAAACCGCCTACATCCTCTAAAACTTTTCTGCTGATAAAGAAACCTGATCCTGCTAGACTAGTGTATCCTAGAACATTAAACCTGCCCGCAAAAAGTGTTTTAAAAGCGAATTCCTGATATAGGCCAACAGCTTCACTTAGTAAGCTTTCATGAGTATTTGAAGGAACCCATTTAACCATAACCGCATCATATCCGCTTCTCATGTAATTCAAGATCACGCTTAGTATGTTAGGTTCAGGTTCACTATCGGCATCAAATACTGCAATGATTTCCCCTTTCGCATATTTTAGACCATAATTTAACGCTCCAGCTTTGTACCCTATAGGTTTAGATCTCCACAGAAGCTTAACTTCATAGCCTAAGCTTCCAAGTACTTGCTGTACGGCATTATTGAGTTTTAAGAAGTCCTCTTTTCTATCATCGCTTATTATGATAACCTCTAATTTACTTTTATCGTAGTGTAATCTGCTTATAGTTCTAAGTAATTTAACTATTAGTTGTGGATCTTCATTTCTTACCGGGACTAATATGGATACATGAGGAGATGTAGAATGTACAAACTTACCGCCATGTAGTTTAGGATTTTTCTTGGTAGAAGTAATAAAATAGATCAATTGTAATATAAAGGGTATCATGAAGATAGTATAGGAAAACAACATTAAGAGTAACAGTATATTGCTCATCGGATTCACTTCCTTAAATACATGTTCCTGTATTTTAATGTCATTAGAAACCATAAGCTCAACCATATAAATGCAACGAACGCCGATAACCCTATTTTAACTACAGAATACAGGAGCTTCTCCGTATTGCTTACTCCTTGAGGAATTATTGAAACAATTAAGTTAATTACGTATAGAGTAATAAGCAATCCTACCCATGCGATGAACATTATTACGAGGACGGGAACTACATTATCTGCTTTCATATGTTAATCCTCAATACTAAGGAGCTTCTTAAACTTAAGTGAATCATTATACATGTATACGTTGTTAAACAGAATATAAACCTCCTTAGCACCCACAGAACCATATCTAAATGTTTTCTTTTTTAATTCTACTAGATCCTCATCCGTATACTTATATTTGTAATTGGGCCACCTCTTATCTCTTCCATGAAGTCGTAGGTAAACTGTGTGTCCTATTATAGCTGGGTCTTTAATGAAAGGGTCAATACAATGAATTATACCTGTTTTTTCAATGATCTCTCTAATCTTTTCTAGGTTGTTAAGCCATGTGCCTCGTGGCTCCCATGCAATAATGAATTTCGTTTTCTTAGCTACCCTACTGAAGAACTCTATGGCATTATTAAAATTCTCATCGGTATAATTAAACGATGGAGGAGTCTGTACAACAATTATTTTCGCGCCTAATATTTCAGCAGCTTCTTCTACTATGTTCCATGCTTCAAAATTTTCCTTTGTCGGTCTTAAATATCCATATTTATCCTTTAATTCATCAGGAACCTTAATGCCACATTTCTTCCATGTAGGGCTACTTGGAGAATGCGTTATAACCTGCCATGCCTTAATAGTAAATTCGAAGTTCTCGGGTGCTTCGTTTCTCCAACGTGCTAGAGTTTTCTTGGAAGGTAACTTGTAAAACGTTTGCTGAATTTCAACGAGACTATGTGTTTTAAAATACCTTGACCTCGAAACTGGAAACCCGCAACATCCTACTTTAAAAACCACCATTAAGGAATCACCTGTCTTAGCCTATTACTGTCTAGGGTAAGGTGATTATTTTAAGGTTAAGGTAAAATATTTAAAAATACACTGTATTTATAAGCTATTGTAAAAGTAAATTAACAATGGTTAGGAAATTGTAGGGGACAAGGTAGGGTGAGCGAGGACCATATAAAATTCTCCTGTCTTCGATGTGGCATTTGCTGCATGGCAAGCCCTATTTCATTATTACCCCATGAAGTTCTTATCTTAAATGACCTAGCTAAACTCCATAATGTAAAGTTAAGATTTATTGAAGGATATTCAATATATGATCGCGTAAGTAGCGTGAATATAGTTTTAACGTATCATATGCAATTAGGCAAGAACGGTAAATGCCCGTTTCTGAGCAGGAAAAATCTTTGCCTAATTCATGACAAGTATAAACCTCTGATTTGTAGAAGTTTTCCTTACACAATTAAGTCTATTAATTATTATTTTGATCCTCTATCCAAAATAGCCTTCCACAGAAGCAGTTACACAGTATCTCTCGCATGTGAATTTATTAAGAAACATAAAGAGGTCTTAGAACCTTACTTTAAGGATGATATTTTCGTAAGGAAATTCTTTAATGATGAAGTTCAATATGCGAATCTTATGGAAAAATATCGTAGCATGTACCTTCTAGCTTTATCTTACCTTTGGAGACTAGGATATGTTGATTTATCATCTGATGCTAGGAAAGACCGCCCCTACGTAAATGCCTACATTTTTATAAGAAGATATATACCCTATTTTGCTATTAAACCATACTAATCCATCCATAAAGGACCTTGCCTTAAAGCATCATAAAACACGTCCTTACTCCTACCTCTCCTATAAAAATGGCCTGCAAGAATAATGTCAAAATCCAATTCCAATACCTTACTTATACTTTTCTTCCAGTCATTACTATTAGAAAGCCACTCCTTCTTTAAACCACTCAAAATATCTCCTATTACTACCACTTTTTTACCATAAACTTCCAAATGGACTGATATAGACCCTGGAGTATGGCCAGGCGTATGGAGTATCGTAATGTCTTTCCCATCAACACTTATTTCAGTATCGCTTCTTAAGCATAATGTAACAGGTGAAGGATTAAATGTTAAATTTAGTATGTCAGAAGCTGTTCTCTTGGGGTCACCTGTTCTAACAGCTAGAGCATCTTTTTCATGCATAACAATAGGCAATCCTACCTTATAGAATAAATACGCTCCTCCAGCATGATCTACATGGCAGTGAGTTATAATAACGTAGCTGATATCTTTTATATCTACTTTAAGCTCCAAGATATTAGATAGGATATTTGAAAAACCTAGCCCTGTACCTGTATCCACTACTAGGTACTTACGGTTTAGTTTTATAATGTACGAGAATGCGTCAAGAGGGAAGGATAATTCAGGGCCGCCGATAGCGTAAATTCCTCTTGAAATGGCGTACGCAGGCATTAACAAGACCCTATTTTGTTCTCCACCTTAACAATATATGACCCTACTGGAACTGATAAATCTCTTGCTATGACCTCGCATTTAGCCTTCAGTAGATAAGCAACAGGTTTTCTTATTATTCTTTCAGTAGTCAAATGTTCGTAATGAGCCATGCCCTTTGCTATAACTACATCGGCAGATAATATTTCATTCAGTACTTTACTGCGTGTTTCTTCAGGGAATATACTTGACGAATCACTTCCTGTCTCTACAAGTATTGCTTTCCTGTGAAAGCCCAGTCTCAGAGCCTCATCATATGTTATATCGTTCTGAAAACTCCCGCTTTTCGCCACAACTACAACTCTCTTACCTAAGTCTACAAGTTCATCTACGAGAAGTTTATCAAATACTGCTTCGCCAGCATTGTCAAGTAAATAAACAATCTTTCTAGATTTCATAATCATTTGAATAAGTATTCCAGTGTCATCTATATGTATATTCATAGTATCTATTTCAGCTAATATCTTATCAATATCGTATTTATAACCTGCAACCCCAAAATCTAGGGCATTACCTAGAACAGCTAATTTTATGAGAAAACATAGTTTCTCCTTAACTTCATATGGAGTTATTTCCTTCTTTATCTTCTCGGCAAAGCTAAGCGCTACTTTGTTAGCTTTTTCTTTCTCATTAGCATAAGGATCTCTATATCCTGAGAGTTCTTTAAGAATACGGAAAGTTTGCGTAGCTAACCTTGTTATATTAGCTTCAGTATTAGCGTAAGAGGCTAAGTACTTTAAAATATGTCTTAAAATATGGAATTTCTTTTGCTCTCTTATAGGTAGTTCGCGAAGTTCACGTGTTCTCACTGTGATAATACAGGGTATGCATGCAGGATCTATTTTAACCATAATGATAAACCCCCATTTCTAACTTAGTATAATACAAGTTCTTGAAGCTTAAGGTATCAGTATTTAGCCTGTTCTTCATCCTAAATGTCCGTTCGTGGTCCTCTCATCAACTACCTTCAAGCTTACTGATTATTTTCCTAGCTATTTTAAATATTTCCCTTGTGGTTTCACTATTCGAGAACATTTTCACGTAAGGTTCGCCTTTATCGTTAGCCTCATTAATTCTCGGGTCCAAAGGTATCCTACCCAAGAGTTCTACACCTAGTTTTCTAGCTAAAATTTCACCACCACTTTTACCGAACGGGTATTCTACATGACCACATACTGGACACTTATAGTAACTCATATTCTCAACAATACCTATAATTGGTATGTTAAGCTTCTTTGCAAAACCTGCTGCTCTCTTAACGTCCAGTAATGATACTTCAGAAGGTATTGTTACTAGGATTATGCCATCAAGGTTTGGAACTTCTTGAGCTATACTTAATGGTTCATCCCCTGTTCCGGGAGGTAAATCTATTACGAAATAATCAAGTTCTCCCCAGTTAACCTCAGCTAGTAGCTGCCTAATCGCTGTTATTTTTAATGGACCACGCCAGATAATTGGCGCCTCACTATCAGCTATCATGAGATCTAACGAAATAACTTTAACACCATAACCCGTCATAACAGGCTCTATACCCCTGGGCCCTGCGTAAATGGATTTTCCCCTAACACCTAAAATCTTAGGTATATCGGGTCCATGAAAATCAGCATCAAAAACACACACTTTCCTACCGAGATCAGCTAACGCTACGGAGATGTTTGCAGCAAAAAAGCTTTTACCTACACCTCCCTTACCGCTCATGATAACAATTTTATGTTTTATTTTCTCAAAACGTTCAGCTATGAGTTTACGTTGAGCATCAATTACTTTTTGGAAACCCCGAACTTCCATTTAAATTGGTCACCTTCTTCTGTTATAAAGTAAGTACTATAAGAATATTAGGAATATTATTGGAATAACATACGCTATAACATTAAATAAGAAAAGCAAATGTACTATACTCGGAATTTTTGAAAGTATCTTTTCAAAGAAAGCAAGACCAGAATCACCTAGAGTTTTAGACGTAAAGTTTATACGGTAGTAGCGGAGCTCGCATTTTCCCAAATCCGCCAACGCTCTTCTCCCAGCTTTCACAATATTAGACAATATGATATCATTACATAAGCTCGCACCAACGGGTACGTATGCATGCTTTCCTGTAATTAAACCTGTTTTTTCATGATTATCCGTTGTTAATAGTTCAGCATGACTTACTTTCAATGAAGTTTTTAAAGCTGAAATAACCTTCTTTCTGAAAGCATTTAAAGCATTATTGCCATCTACTACGGCTAACATGAGCACCTCTTCTCCGGCTTTAATGGCGATTGCATAGATCCTATCTGAGCACACATCAGGGCATTTCAAAAGCCTACTATCCCTAGCCTCGCCTAATCCTAACTCTAAAGGATACATTAAATGATATCGGTAATTACGAAGAATTCCACGTATCAACTTACCATATACTTTAACTTCATCCTCCACTATTCTACGTTTCGAAGGCATATTGTTATGTGCTTCAACAATGAGAGCGTCTTTCAACCCCAGCTTACGAGCGTAGTTCTCTACTTCTTCATTTAGTATTTCAGGCAAGTCATCTATGCCCTTATCATTAGATAATATGAACATAGGAGATTTCTCAAGAGGTATATATAAAACACTATAATCGTCTAAAGAGCTTACAGCGAAAGAGCCGATAAAGCTTATTTTTGTGTAGTTTTGCTTACTTAGCCTGTCAACTATTTTACCTCCTATTTTAGCAACATCTAAGGAGGATACTAAGTCGTTTATATGAGTCGTGGCGGTATGAAATATAACCACTGGTGCCTCAAGTTTTTTCTCTAATATTTCTCTGAACATTGATATGTATTTAGAGCTGCCAACGTTTCTTAAAGGACCCGAGTGTATTAATGTAGATAGAAGTATTCCTTTTAGTTTATTGTCTTTAACTATAGCATAGAGCTTTACCCACAAATTTTTAGTTACTCCGTGTTTTTGTAAAATATTCTCAAGTATTCTAGGATCATGTGCGAACCATAAGTCTAGAAAGCTTTTAGCTAAAAGTCTGCTATTAACACCAAGAACTTTTCCCGAAATACTATAGTATAGTCCTGCTAAAAATAGACAAGCTACGAGAGAGGAAAAAATAAAGACAAATGAACTATAGCGTCTTCCATCATTTATTAAAGGAAGTAGTAGAAGGTAGTACATCACCATAGCTAAAGAAGCGTTTAGCATGGTTAAGACCTTGTTTTCAGGAATAAGCAGTATAAATATGATGAACGTAGAAGATATGTATGTTATTAGATATGGAACATTAATATTGATAATAAATGATGCTAGTGCATCCATTATTAAGGATAAGTACAGAGCATAAGTTAGTAACACTAAGAATCTTCGTGTATAATTCATTTTAGCAATAACTGTTTTCCTAAGAACAAAATACAGTAAGCCGTTATTCGTAATAATGGCAATAAGCGGTAATGGAGTAAAAGTTCCTCGCAAGTAAAGAATAGTGGAATACAGTATAAGGCCGAGGATGTAGACCGTAACTAATATCCTAGTTTTTGGTGATTTGAAAAGATATTTGGAATAATATTTCGAAATGCGCTCTTCAGAAATTTCATACATTACTATGCCTCAACGCTATATCCTAGGAGCACCAATGCAGTATTGAGGCTACTTTAAGGTTTTAGGTAGCTGTACAATAACTTCAACAGGTATGTTAACCTCTTTCTTCCACGAATCACCTATACCTACCAATACGACAGCACCACTAATTATCGCTTTTACTTTTTCTACTATTTTAGCCATAGTTCTAAGAGTTCTACCTGTTCTAACTATGTCGTCCACTATTAGGACTTCGTCTTTTCTCTTTATCATTCTCTTAGGCACATAAAATGTTACGATATCTGCAGAAGGACCTATATATGAGCCTTCAACATAGTCTATTACGTTGATATTTCTAGTTCTACGAGCTATAACTAAAGGTACTTGAAACGTTAGGGCAATAGCCGTAGCTAAAGGTATACCATTAACTGCTGGAGCTAATACTTTAGTTACCCTCTTACCAGCAAAGAGCATGTAGACATGTTGCGCTATGTATTGTAGCATGTATGGATCAGATAGTATTTGTGAGAGATCAACAAAACCTTCTCCAATAACTTCAAGTTTTTCTAGAATTAGTTTTCTAATATCAACCATTTTGTTCAAAGCATTCCATATTCTTTCTGCTTGATCATAGCTTGGTATAATGGATCCTTTAATATATCTGCAAAGAACAGTCTCCGGTACACCAGTTATTGATGAAAGTTCTTTATATGAGAACATTCGCTTCAAAAGTTTTAATCTCTCAATAACCATAAGGCGAAATCTTAATGTTTCGTATTTGTCTGCTGAAACACTCATATAAACTTGGCCCCGCTATAGTTTTGCTATAATTTTTAATTGCCGGTTTAAAAATTTTTTTAGATGCTCCTATATAGGGAAAATTAAATACGTTGTGCTTGATCCTTTAATCTCCACTACGATAAAGTTCGTGGGCAAGACCTGCTTCTTTAGCTTTTAGGAACCTAACAATTAATCCTGCTTCTTTTGAGTCTTTAGCTAGAGCTAATGCTTTTAATGAAGAAACCTTAATTTTTTTACCACAGTATGTACAAGTTTTAGTCTTTTGACCCACCTTTACGGCTAATATTCCCCTGCAAAACGGGCATCTTATTATCTTATAGCTTACCATATTTCCTATAACACCATGTTTATTTATATTACCCTGGACGTGTTAATATTTATAGTGGATGATTTAGGGATTAAGTGCTGAACGTTGTGATGAGAAACCCACGCAATGACGTTCAGCTAAATAATGTTTTCTCCTTTCCTTATTTTCTCTAGTAATTGTACTATGATGTTTCTCGTAATTACCGGGTCAGCCCTGCCTCTGGTGCATTTCATAACTTGCCCTATGAGGTAATTTATTGCTTTTTCATCTTTCAAAGCGTCATGAACCGCCTTCTTATGCTTGCTAAATACTCTTAATATTATAGGTTTCAGCACTTGTTCATCAGATATTCTAAGTAGACCTTTCTCTCTTACTATTTCCTTAGGTTTCTTACCTGTAACTATCATTTCAGGCAAAATTTCCTTAGCTATCTTAATGCTTATGATTCCTTTGTCCATTAATTTAAGCAGTTCTGCAATATCTCCAGGTTCTGTTTTGACATCACTTATTCTCATATTCTTTTCATATAGCCATCTAAGAAAATCGTTGATAATTACATTAGCTACCTTTTTGGGGTTTCCACCGTAGAGCTTAACTGCTTCTTCAAAAAAGTCAGCTAACTTCTTATTGGAAACTAAGACTGATGCATCATATTGGGGAAGACCATATTCTCTCTGAAATCTCTTTATTCTTTCATCAGGGAGTTCAGGCATACACTTAGCTATTTTTTCAATATAATCATCCGTTATTATTATGGGAGGAATGTCAGCTTCAGGGAAGTATCTGTAATCTTGTTCTTCCTCCTTTACCCTTAATGGTACAGTTACTTTTCTTACATCATCCCAGTGTCTGGTTTCACTTCTAACACTTACTCCCTTGAGGAACGCTTCCTTTTGCCTTAATACTTCATAAGCAAGTGCTTTTTCGACATCCTTTACAGATCCAATATTCTTAATCTCAACTCTTCCTCCCCCAGCTATTGAGATGTTTGCATCAGTTCTAACAGCTCCTTCTAAACTGCAATCACAAACACCTAAGTGTTCAAGTATTGACCTTAGTTTTTGTAGAAATAGTCTAGCTTCGGCAGGTGTTTCTATGTCGGGTTCGGTGACTATTTCGAGTAGGGCTATTCCAGCCCTATTGTAGTCAACGAGAGTATATGGGCTGGTAATTATGGAACCTGTAGGGTAAACAAGCTTTCCCGGGTCTTCCTCAATGTTAATCCTTCTTATTCTAATTATCTTTTCCTTACCATCAACATTAAGCTTTAAATATCCGTTAATGGCTATAGGTGCTCCTCCAGCTCTATCGTACTGTGTAATTTGGAAGTTCTTCGTCATATCAGGGTAGAAGTAGTGTTTTCTGAAGAACAATATTCTCTTGTTTATCTTGCAGTTTAACGCTAAAGCAACCATTATAGCATACTCTATTGCTTTGATATTCACCTTAGGTAGAGAACCTGGCAAACCTAAGCATACGGGGCAAACATAGGTATTCGGAGGTTTTCCTCTATAATCTGAAGGACATGAACAGAACAATTTGGTTTTAAGTTTAGTTAGTTGTACATGAACTTCCAAGCCTATTTTTACCTTGGGTTCCTCCATAGTTACACCTCATAATGGTGCAATTAAATCCTTTAACCCTATCTTGTCTTCGAACATTTTACTTACTTTAAGCAGTAAATCTTCGCTTAGCGGTCTTGACATAAGCTGTAGACCTACAGGTAAATTGTTTACAAAACCTGCTGGTATAGATATAGCCGGTATACCTGCAAGGTTTGCAGGAACTGTTTCAATATCGCACATGTACATGGCTAACGGGTCTTTTATCTTCTCACCTATCCTGAAGGGTAATATTGGCATTGTCGGGCTTACGAGAATATGGAATCGTTTAAAGGCTCTTCTAAAATCGTTTAATATAAGCGTTCTTACTTTAAGAGCTCTTAAGTAGTATTGGTCAAAGTAACCTGCGCTTAGAGCAAATGTTCCCATTATTATCCTACGTTTTACCTCTAACCCAAAACCTTCCGCTCTAGTTTCCATATACACTTTATTCCAATCTCCATCGGTATTAGCTCTGAACCCGTATCTTACACCATCGTATCTGGCGAGGTTAGAACTGGCTTCAGACATAGCTATGATGTAGTATGCTGGTAGAGCATATTTTAGAGAGGGCAAACTTATCTCATCAATCTCCACGCCTTCGCCTGAAACCTTATCAAGGACCCTTAAAACAGATTTCTTTACATCTTCAGATACTCCTTCACTAAACATTTCAGAAACAATCCCTACCTTTAAATGCTCCTTGAAATCATAGGGATTGATTGCGGAGTACACATAGTCGGGTCTCTTACCGGGTATAGATGTGCCATCGTTCTCATCGTACCTTGAAATAACGTTTAGAAGCAAAGCGATATCAGTCACATTTCTAGCCATAGGTCCTATTTGTTCAAGGCTATTAGCATAAGCTATTAAACCATATCTGCTTACTAAACCGTAAGTAGGTTTTAAACCCACCGTAGCAGTAAAGGCTGCTGGGCACCTAACAGAGCCGCCAGTGTCCGAGCCTAAAGCAATAGGAGCAAGCCCTGCAGCTAATGCTGCTGCGCTTCCTCCCGAAGAACCTCCTGGAACTCTTTCTAAATCCCATGGATTCCTTGTTGGGCCGAAATAGCTTGTTTCAGTAGAAGAGCCCATAGCGAATTCATCCATGTTTGTTTTACCAATAATAATGGCTCCTTCATCTTTAAGGAACTTAATTACGGAAGCATCATAAGGAGGAACGTAGTTTTCTAATATTTTAGAACCACATGTAGTCCTAATACCTTTAGTTGATATGTTGTCTTTGACTGCAATAGGTATGCCAAATAGTAGTCCCTTAGCTTTTCCTTTTTTAACCTCCTTTTCCTTCCTCTCTGCTTCTTTAATAACTTCGTCTTCGCTTCTTAATGTTATGAAAGCGTTAATTATAGGGTCAAGCTTACGTATTCTTTCATAAAGTTTGCATACTAAATCCACTATGGATACGCTTTCAGAAATTATTTCTTCTTTTAACATGTAAGCTGGTTTAGAAAACAAGGTCACCATGATCACCTATAGTATTCTTGGCGCCTTAAAGAAGTTATCCTCTTTTGAAGGGGCATTTGCTAAAGCTTCGCCTGATTCCATGGGTTTACGTGGAATATCTTCTCTTAATGCATTGACTAGTTCAATAACGTGTGTTGTGGGTTCAATATTTTCAACATTAGCTTCGCTTAACTTATTAAAGAAATCTATAATTTTGGCTATATCCTTAACTAATATCTCCTTCTCTCTTCTTGTAAGTTTCACTCTTGCAAGCCATGATAGGTGTTCAAGTAGTTCTTCGCTGCTTCGGCCTACTTGCATTTCTATCGCACACTCTAGGATAAGTGGTAAAAATACAGACTTAAGAATATTAGGACTAGCTGAAGTAACAAGCGGTAGTTCAGGTTTATGGAATTAATTTAAAGCACTTGCAACCAGAGTTCTCCTTTTTCACCGAACATTATTTTTACTACACCTTTATCTCTTAGATAAGCTAGGTAGTCGATAAGGTCTTCATAGTTAATATTTAATGTTTTTGATGCCTTTCTTAAAATACCTGTTTTTATTAGAGGGACCCAATTTACTGGGGCTTTAAGTAGTTTACTGTAGTATTCTTTAACCCTATATGCCTCTCCCATTATTTCTTCAATAATTTTATCTCTAACGTTATCAAGACTAATAATAACCCTACATTGTTTTAGCATGTTAGCGAACTTTCTAAATACCTTATAAGAACAGAACATGGTGCCTTTTTCAATAACGTATTCGAAGCCATCTAGAGGAAAGCGTGAAGGTAAAATTATTTGAGAAACATCAACTTCGCCAAAAATCTTGATCCTCGTACCAAGGTACTTTACAAAAACTTTTCCATTAACATTTCCTATGTTCTTTGCCAAGAAAACACGTGCTTTAATGCCTTTTTTCTCTAGTTCCATGTTAACCCTTTCTAAAAGTTTATTGTACTCTCTCTCAAGATTTTTAACATATTCTAAGCAGCCAACGAGCTTGATTATCAATATATTTCACTCCAAAGTTTTAAAAATATCAAGAACCAGATAAAGTTTTAGGTTAAACCATACAATATGGAATAAACTATGTTAAGAACCTCAGTAAAGGAAATTAAAAGAGCATTAAAAGAATATGTACCTAAAGATTATTACATACTTTGGGCTTTTGAAGAAGCAATACATAGAGGTAGTAGGTACTTAGAGTTCTTCTTCTCTACAGAGCCCTTAGTTTCGCTGAGTATTGAAATAGATGTCTTGACAAAGGAAAACGCCATTGTTCACGGAATAAAGGTCATTTTAAATAAAAGCGATATAGAGAAGCGAGGAACCACATGGAGCAACGTGCTAGCATGTCTAAAGAGAAGTAACGTATTAAAAAACCTCGCATTTTATAGAGAAAACAGAGATACCGTATATATTGTAATAAACCTACTAAGTTTAAAAGACATAGGTAATGTCATTAAAAATATCATTATGGCATTAAGAGAAGCAGGAATAGAAGCGCCCGGAAAAACTATGATTATAGGATATGATTACATGGAGTGAAAGAGCATTGTCAATATACTTTGAAGTAAAAAAGTGGTTAGATAAAGAAGACTATGAGAAGCTACTTACTATAGCAGACTATTTAGGCCGAACAAATAGAGGAGCAAAGTTTGTTATAAACTTCAATAAAATACATAAAAGCAATTTAGAATACGAAGATGTGATTTCCATACTAGAGGACATAGGCATAGCACTTAATGAAAAGATATTAGAGAAAATTAAGGAACGTATTTTAGAGAAAAGAACAGTAAGGCTGATTTGGGATCAAAATAGAGTTCTTCTTCAAACACACATATATTTAGGAGAGAAATTCAACAAAATCAGGGACTTTGTCACCTACGATAGGCGTCTAAGGAAAATATATGTAAAGCCAATATATTTCTTTGAGCTTAAAAAGAAACTCAACGAGCTCGGACTAAGAGTAATTGATGAAACAGGTTTATCTGACTCTCTAAAACTCCCCTTCAACATTAAACTTAACGTTACTTTAAGAGATTATCAGAAGGAAGCACTAAACACATGGCTTAATAAGGGGGCTAAAGGCGTTATTGCCTTACCAACAGGTGCAGGAAAGACCATCATAGCCATAGCTGCTATGGCTAAACTCTCCGAAAGAACACTCATAGTAACCTATACTAAAGAACAAATGTTTCAATGGCGGGACATGATAGTTAAATTCACAGATGTTAAAAAAGAATACATAGGCTTATATTATGGTGAGGAAAAAAGACTTTCCCCCATAACTATTTCTACATATCAAACAGCCTATAGACATATAGATGTTTTAACAAAATATTTTTCATTTCTAATTATCGATGAAGTACATCATTTGCCTTCGGACAAATTTAAATACATAGCTATAAACTCTTTTGCTCCTAAGAGAATGGGATTATCTGCTACTGTAGTAAGAGAAGATGGAAAACATGAAGAACTTTTCCCGTTAATGGGTGGTGTAGTTTACTATAAGTCACCATCAGACCTTGCGATAAGAGGATACTTAGCACCTTACATAATATACCCTATTGAAGTAACGTTAACACCAGGTGAATATAAGGAGTATAGGGAACTGTACAAGGTGTATAAAGAGCTAAGCGGTGGGGAAAAATTTGAAATGATACTAGAAAAAGCTAGAAGAGGAGACATAAGAGCGCAGAATGCGTTAAGGATACATAGTAAGTTAAGGCAAATAGTACATAAGTCTAAAAGTAAAAATAAAATAGTTAGGAAAATAGTTGATTTAGAACTTAAGAAAGGTAGTAAAATAATAGTTTTCACACAGTATGTAGATCAAGCAAAAGAACTTGGCGAACTCCTTAACGCACCCATACTGATAGGCGAAACTGAAACTAGAAAAAGACAGGAAATTTTGAGAGATTTTAAAGAAGGTAAAACTCGAGTATTAGTAGTTACCACGGTAGGTGATGAAGGATTAGACATACCTGATGCTAATGTCGGAATTATAGTTACAGGTACTGGTTCCAGAAGACAGTTTATACAGAGACTTGGTAGGCTACTAAGACCATCAGAAGGTAAAGAGGCAAGACTCTATGAAATAATAGTTAAAGGGACTCTTGAAGAATTTCAGTCTAGACGAAGAAAAAGTTTTGATCTTTCGGAGTTACTTTTCAAGTAGCTAAGCTACTTAGCCATTTTCTGTGTTGAAATAATATCTTCCGGCTTACATATCGATACAGCAGCGTAAGGTTTTCCTGCTACTCTAACGACCTTTATGTAGACAACCTTATCAGGTTTTTTTAAGTTCACTTTTCTGTCAATGTTTTTAGCAATATAGTCTATAGATTCTCTACTACGAGCTTCAATAAGATTGCCTTCTTCAGTTACTTTAAATAAATGGCCTTCTAGGGTAATCCTAAACGTTTCATTAGGCTTTATTTTCTCATCTACTAGATCCCAGATTATCTTAGCTACGTCTTCAAGTACTGGAGAATATACAATATCTATCGGTATGACTCTAAGTATGTTAGTATACCTTGGATCGATCTGTTCTCTGATAGTTTTAACTGCTTCATAAGGGTCCATTCGCGTAGCTCTAATTAGGACAAGAGATCTTTGCTTCCAAACAACATATACTCCTCCAATATACTGTGTCAATTCTTCGATAGCTGCTTCCTCCCTTAAAGCATATGTGGTTACTATAAGGTTAAATCTAGGTTCTACCATGACCTAAACCTCTATGTAGAACTAAGGAAAACCGTTTAAAATATTATTCCACAAAATACTGTAGTAAGTAAGTGAAGACGTGTTCAAGCATGGCAAGGAAAGACTGTGAATTATGTAGAAATCACAGAGCCCGTTGGCTTGTTGAGATAAGAGATACTAAGAGAGGTAAAAAGTTCAAGGCTAGGATATGTGGTATATGTAAGTGGAAACTGTGGCCAAGCCCTAGGAAAACTAAAGATTTAATCATAGTGCGTGTAATAACAAATGTAAGAGGATATAGGAGAAGGATAACGCAACCCCATATAAGTAAGCATGGTCAGAGAGGTCGGTGAACGACATCAATATTCCGCTAATTTCTCTCATCATCCCTGCTTGAAATGAATATATGTGAAGCTAAGCTCTTTAAGTATTTTCTCAGCAATCTTACTTCTCATATTCTCATCTAGCTTTCCCACTGTTTCTATAAGTAATCCTCCATCACCAGAGAAATAGACGTTAACATCTTCGGCACCTATTCTCCTATCACATTTTTCTATTATCGATAATATGTACTCGTATGTCATTTTGAAGAAATCCTTCTCATCAATTACACCAATACAGTAAAGCAAAGCAAGATTTCTCGGTGTTTTATTTAGTTCTAAGGTATTACATTTGATATTTAATAAGCCTATAGTTTCAAGTAGTTTAGCATGTCTTTTAATAACATTCTTACCTGTCAACATTAGATGCGATAAATCATCGATATCGTTTATGCCAAGCATAATATATTTCAATATTCTTACACGTTGACTGTTAATGTACTTCAGAAATAGCGGGTCTATTTCCGACAATATGTCACCCTTTCAGGATACTAATTTTAGGTAATACCTATTTTAACATTTATAATTTAGTTAAAGATGTAATTTAACGTAATCGCTAGAAATATAGGCAAGAATATTTGAGAGAAGTTTTTCAAGATATATATTTTTTCGTAGCCCTTTCGTATACAGCAGTATGGTATCGTCCTGAACGTTTAAGGTAAGTATAGGGTATTTATCGTTTACAATGACTAATTTCTCAAGAAAAATATTGTTATTAACTTCGTATAGTTCCTCTTCTACATTTACAAGGTCCTTATATACTTCATTGAATTCCACCCCGTACGTTAATGTGTGCCAGGGTTTTAAAATACGAACGCTTTCCACATAAACCTTGGTTTTTGAGATAGCATAGTCTTCAATACGGACTTCAGGTTTCTTAGAAAAAAGTAGCAAGTCTTCAAATCCCATTATAGCAGGGTATTTTTCATTTCTACATACATTAAATCCCATGTTTATAAGCATGTTCATTATTTCTAAAGGAACGTTTTCTAACGCGTTTATGCAGTACGTTTTTAATTTTCTACCCTTGATCCATAACCTTTCGTAGGTATATGCTATGTTTATACCATGTCTTTCTGAGGTTTCAAACATGTAGTCTAGGTCATTTTCATCGACTACAGGGATTATGAAAGTGTTTACTCCAAAGCATCGCCTGAACCATTTATTAACATCTTGCATTACTGTTTCCTTAACTTTAAGCGTAAATGGCTCTAAGGAGTAAAAAATCTCGTATCCTGCATTAAATATCTCTCCTAAAGTTTTCATGACAGATACCATACTATTTTGATAATTAATTTCCGTAGGTATAAGGATAATAGCATAGTAGCGCAATATTCTTCCCTATGATAGGTTTAAGAACAAGTTTTAAAATTTTGTTTAAGAAAAGGCTAAGAGGAGTTGAGAAAAATGGCTTATTATATGAGGCCTTTAAAAAAGCCAATAATTCTTGTTCACGGTGGTGCGGGGAGGTTAAGAAATAAGCAACTTAAGGATTACAAATTATGCTTAAAAGATGCTGCAGAAAATGGGTTTAGAGCCCTATTAACGGGTGGGGCTGTAGATGGTGTTGTTGAAGCTGTAAAGACCATGGAGGACTGCGGGTTCATGAATGCTGGTGTGGGGTCAGTACTTAACATTCATAAGGAAGTGGAAATGGACGCCGGGATTATGGATGGTTCCACTTTGAGAGTAGGTGGAGTTACCCTAGTTAAGAAAATTAAAAACCCTATACTTTTAGCTAGGGTAGTTATGGAAAAAACGGATCACATTCTCTTAGCTGGAAATTTCATAGAAGAATTAGGTATAAAATTAGGCTTAAAAACATGGGATTTTAAACAGCATCCACAATATGTTGGTAAAGTCAAGAGGTATAATGAACTCTACTCAAAGCTGCTTAAAGGAGAAGTTAAGCATTTACAGAGACTAAGAAAGCTACTGGAGAAAGTAGGGGAGCTAATCCCCGAAACTGTTGGTGCCGTAGCCCTAGATAGAGATGGAAAGCTTGCAGCAGCTACTTCAACTGGTGGTTACTGGTTAAAATTACCTGGTAGAATAGGGGATTCACCTATAGTTGGAGCAGGTTTCTACGCTAACAATGTAGCCGCTGCTTCAGCTTCTGGAATAGGAGAATACATATTAATCACAGGTCTCTGTAGAAGAGCCGTAGAACTTGTTGAAAACGGGTTACCAGCGTTCAAAGCAGCTTCTAGAAGTATAGACTATGTAACTAATATCTTCGGAGAAAATACTGCTGGCCTCATAATAGTAGATGTACGCGGGTATATAGGTTCAGCTTTCAATACCGAAGGTATGGGCAGGGCTTTGCTTTCAGCTTCTCATGAGAAAGTGAAAGTGGCTTTATTTAAGTACGAACGACTTATCTAGCAATGTATAAGTATACTTAAATTAGACGGTGAAGTAAAACGCTATGATGAAGCTCGTAAGGGTTGAATTCATAGTTATGATAGGAAACCGGGCTCTGAGCGTGTTTCACCTTGAAGCTTAATAAAAGACTTCTCTCAACATATCTAATACTTTACTCCATATTTGGAGAGAAAGAATTTAACATAGGTGAAGCATTAGACGTGCTCAAGCTGTTTTCAAGTAGGAAAATAGCGATAAAGGATTTAAAGAGACTATGGAAAATGGGATTTTTAAATAGAATAAACAATTACTCGTTTAAAGTGGTTAAACCGGAGAAAGCTTTTGCTAAACACCTTATTGAGTATATTAGCTCTAGAATTTCTAGGAGAATAAGAAGTGCTAATATTAAAGGTGAAGTTCAACTAGTAGGTGAAAGAATCATCGTTAAGCTTGAGAATCCTCCTCCTTTTTCATCTCAGCTAATAGCATTTGAAAAACTTTAGACATTTTCTTTTCTAATGTTCTTTTACCTCTTGAATTCATTTTTCTTACTTCAGCAGTTACTACTATTTCACGTTCTGGTCTTCCTAAAAAGCTTGTTAATGGAACATTTTTCTGTATTTCATTCTCTTCGGTTCTTTTTTTACTACTTAATCCTAACTTTTTCCTATAATACCTGCATGTTTTCCAGTATTTTCGGCAACGTAAGGTGTTAACTACAGTATAAGCTAGTTCTGGAGGAACAATAGTGCACTGACCATACTTGTAAAATGGACATGTTTCTTGGTTCATTAGCATTATCCTCCATATCAATTGGTTTCTACCATACTACACTTAAAGAGGTATTGGTTAATGAGGAAATGGATAATACTTTAGGGTAATACCATAAAGATATGTAAGATTTAAGTAGTAAGAACTAACTAAGGTTTCTTAGGTTCACGCTTTCCCGGTGTAAGCAAGTGAGAGAAGAGAAAAAGAAAATAGCCATATATCATGGTGAAGCTAGAATAGGTGAGATTTTAGGAAGCTTTACTCAAATACAGTTAAAACCTGAAGACTTTACCAGCCCTATAGCATTACAAATGGCCCTTTCTAGAATATATGAGGCCTTAATGAAATCTATAGAAGCAGGTCCTAGGAAAAAATATGTTGCTGAAGTTAGGTTTAAAGACTCTTTAGGGAATCCTGTATTCTTAGCAGTAGATTTAGGAGAAACACCACCACCATTTAAGAGCAAAGAGGTTAAAGCAAGAATACTAATAGAGCTTTTTGAAGAAGAGTAGCTAGAGCATTGCAGAGGTATTATTAAAAACAGGTTAAGAGAAAAAGCATTGACAAAAGAAAACATGTTATATTTTAGCTTCACATACTGTTCTTCATTGTCTTCTCTGCTACTTCCTTACTATCGTTATTTCAATCGTTGAAACTCTTGACTGTCTGCCGTCTGGACTCTGTATTGTCTGACTTCCTATTTTAATGTCCTTGACGTCTACTTGTCCTGCTAAAAATCTGTTTCTTACAATCTCAACTGTGTCAACAGCTTTGCTTATGGCTCTTCCTCTAGCCTTGACAACAACTTCGTCTACTCCCTGATTTAGCAATGTTAGTGTTGCTAGAACATAGTTCATTACCGGTTTTTTACCGACTAAAACTACGTTACTTGGAGTTGGTTGTGCTTGCTGAGACATAGCTTATGCCCCTAAGTGTTTAAATTCTTTTTAACCTTCTAGACAGTACCCTAGTTCTTACATATAAATTTTATTCTTAAACTATCTAGAAAAACTTATGAAGAACTCTCCGTGTCTCAATGTAGCTTTCTAAGGGTTTCTTAAACGCTAATGGTATGTTGTCTAGGACGTCTGTAGCTGTCAGTCTTTCACCAAGCTCCCTATAGGCCAGGTCTCCGGCAAGACCGTTTATGAAGGCGCCAATATATGCTGCCTTAAATGGTTCAACCTTTCTAGCAAGCAACGTTGCAATAATACCTGTCAAGGTGTCTCCCGTACCTCCTACACTCATCCCCTGATTCCCCGTCCTATTGAACTTAACCATGTTCCTAAAGGCTATAATGTCTATAGGGCCTTTAAGTAAAATCACAGCATTGTATTTAATAGACAATTCTCTAGCTACCTTAGATCTATTGTAAAGCGAATCCATGCCGCACTCTTTCCCTAGTAATATCGAAGCTTCTTTAGCATGCGGCGTTAGAATAGCCTTTCCCTTAAAGTCAGCATTAGGCTGTTCAGCAATTATTTTAAGAGCATCAGCATCAATAACTACTGGCTTATCTAACTTAACGATTAAAGGAATAAGTTCCTTTACAGCTTCTTTTGTTTCCTCAAATAAACCTATTCCTGGGCCTAAAACTACAGCATTAACTCTGCTTATTAACTCCTCTATAGTGTTTAAGCTCTCCACATTTAGGTTTTTGCCTGGAACTTTTCTAACTATAAGGTTAGGAGAGTACGAAGAAATTATCGGAGCAGCGCTTTCAGGAGCAGCTATAAAAACAAGGTCGGCACCAGCTTTTAACGCAGCCATAGCTGAGAGAGCAGGTGCACCTGTGTAATGTTCTGAACCACCAATAACCAGCACCCTACCTCCTACACCTTTATGTGCATCCTTAGGTTTAGCTGGCACTTCGAAAATTACATCTCCAGGACCTACGTACGATGATGCCTCTGGTGGGATGCCTATTTTTACGATTACTAACTCGCCTACGTATTGTTTAGCTCTTAAAAGACCGTACTTCACATCGTGAAAAGTAACTGTTAAGTCGGCTTTAACACATTCTTCTATTACCTCGCCTGTATCAGGGTTTAAGCCTGTAGGCGCATCAATAGCTACCTTAAAGCCTGAGCTTCTATTGAACATCTCTATAGCTGACTTAATAGGTTCACGTAGTGGCGGCTTAATACCCGTGCCAAGTAGTGCATCTACTATAACGTCTGCTCTTACTGGAGCGTAAGGAAACGTTCCTTGCTCAAAAATCTTAACAGTATCGCTCATGCTTTTCAAAATTTCAAGATTTGCTAATGTGTCTTCGTTTCTTATGTTGTGAACGCTGTAAAAGAGATAAACAAAAACCTTGAAGCCGTAACTTGCTAAATGCCTTGCAGTAACAAAGCCATCGCCAGCATTTCCTCCCTTGCCAGCAAATATTACTGCTTTTCTCTTAACACCTATTCTATCTACAATTATTTTTGCTACAAGAGCGCCAGCATTTTCCATAAGCATTCTTGTAGGAATACCTAGCGCTTGACAATTAACCTCCAGTATGCGCATTTCCTTTACCGTTATAGGCATTCAGCTTGCACCTACACCGGTATTATTACCTCTTAAGTCTTATTTAAAGCAAGCTTCATTAACGAAGTATTTAGGTAAAAGTATTGCCTTATGCTGTAATTCGCGGAGCATGCCCTAATTGTGAAGATGCAATATCCTCAGAAAGACTAGAACTAGGTTTACCATGCAAGAGGTGTCTACCATCAAGTACTATAGAACATAGTGTAATGGAGAAACTTGAAGATAGAGTGGAGTATGTGTGGAAGAAGCTTCTATCTGAGGGAACCTTAAGAAAATTTAATGAAGTTTACCGTTTAAACGCTGAACTTTCGGATTTTTTGAAATTCTTCGAGAACGTTACAGGTAAAACTCCATGGAGTGCTCAAAGAACATGGGCTAAAAGAATTATCCGAGGAGAAAGTTTTGCAATAATAGCTCCTACAGGTGTAGGTAAGACAACATTTCTTATAGTGTATAGTATATATCATGCAGTTAAGGGAAGAGGAAGAGTTTATTTCATTGTACCCACCAGGGTTCTATTAAGGCAAGTTTACAGTAAAATTCTAGAAATAGTAAACACGAATAATTTAAATGTCAAAGTTCTTGCGTTAGATAGGCAATTGCTTGGTAAAAACAAGTTACTAGAGTCCATGTCTGGGGGAACATTCGACATTCTGGTATCTACAGCAGCTCAACTATCTAAAAACTTTAGCGTAATAGCCAAGCATAAGTTCTCGCTAATTATAGTTGATGATGTAGATGCTCTTCTAAGAAATTCTAGGAATGTAGACAGAGTTCTTCAACTAATAGGTTTCAGTAAAGATATAGTAGACAAAGCCTACCGGGTAGTATTAAGCAAGGTAGAGCTTCTTAGGCTATTATTATCTAATGCCCCTCAAGACCTTATTGAAAAGAAAAAGAAGGAAATAACAGAAATTAAGGGAGAAATAGAAAACTTTATGAGAAATCATGAGATAGGGCAAGTTATAGTTAGCAGCGCTACAGGTAGAAGTAGAGGGCTTAGGTCAAAGATTTTTAGAGAACTATTAAATTTTGAAGCAGGAACTGTCATTGAGTACATGAGAAACATTGTAGACGTTTATGTTGATTTAGGTATTGATTATAAAAGGCAAATACTCGACTTAGTTAAAACATTAGGTCCTGGCGGTTTAGTTTTTGTTTCTCAAGATTTTGGATTAAAGGTTGCAAAGGAACTTACTACATACCTTATCGAAAATGGTGTAAAGGCCTCCTTAGCCTCATCTTCAAGAAGAGGTTTTATTGAAAAATTTTCAAGTGGTAAAGTAGATGTTTTAGTAGGTGTTGCCAGCTATTATGGTGTAATAGTTAGAGGACTTGACCTACCTGACAAAGTAAGATACGCTCTTTTTCTAGGTGTTCCAAAGTTTCAGCTAGCACTAGATAAAGGTCTTAATAATCCGCTAAAAATACTTTCAATGCTCCTCGTACTTAGTGATGTTGTGGATGGCGAGGATAAAGAAAAGGTAAACGAGTATGCTAATAAGCTAAGGAAAATTATTGAAAAGCTAAGCTGTAGAGAATATAGATTGCTTATAAAAGCCCTTAGGGAGGATATTGTCTTAGAGGGGTTCCTAGAGAAAGTACGTCAATTCTTAGTGGAGATTAAGGAGTACATACTTTCTAAAATAAATATCGAAAAAATAAGGCGTAAGGTTAAGGAAAGCAAGATATTGCTTCTCAGAGAAGTAAAGAATAATTTGTACATTGTAACTCCAGATATTATGACATATATTCAAGCAAGCGGTAGAACATCAAGAATGTTTGCTAACGGAATGACCAAGGGGTTATCAATAATCATAGTAGATGATAGAAGAGTATTCGAAGCACTGTGTAAACAGCTAGCCTATTATATAGATGGTTTTTCTATAAAGCATATAAACGAAGTCGATTTGGGCAAAATACTGGAGGAAATAGATAGAGATAGAGCCTACGTTAGGAGTATACTTGAAGGTAAGATAAGAGCTACATTTAAAGAACCCGTCATATCAGCTCTTATGATTGTTGAATCCCCGACAAAAGCCAAAACCATAGCATCATTTTTTGGTAAGCCTTCTAAAAGAAAAATAGGCAGGATTGTAGCATATGAAACCATAATCGGCGACCCTATTCTCGGCACTAAAGACTACATGGTAACCATAGTAGCTACTAGGGGTCACATATTAGACTTAGCTTCAGATGTCGAAGTAGGACACTATGGTGTACTACTTGATAATGTTATTACTCCGATATATACGACAATTAAGCGTTGTAGAAGCTGCGGTCACCAATTTACATTAGACACTACTAGTTGTCCCAGATGCGGTTCCACAAAAATACTTGACTCGAAGGAGATAATAAAGACGTTAAGGAAGCTTGCCCAGGAAGTCGAAGTGGTATTTATTGGCACGGATCCTGATAGTGAAGGAGAGAAAATCGCATGGGATGTTTACGTACTGTTAAAACCATATGTAGAAAGGATCTATAGGATAGAGTTTCATGAAATCACGAGGAAAGCCATTGTACATGCTTTAGCTAATCCACGGAATATAAATCTAAGGCTTGTTGAAGCTCAAATTGTTAGGCGTATTGAGGATAGGTGGATTGGTTTTAGTTTAAGCCCTATTTTGTGGAAGAGGTTTGGAATGCACTGGCTATCAGCAGGAAGAGTACAAACACCAGTACTAGGATGGATAATAGAAAAGTATGAAAAATGGAAGAAAACCCGCAGACTTTTCGTAGAATATGTGCTGGAAAACGGATTAGCTGTAAGAATAGATTATGAACCTCATATTAACAGGAAAATTATTAAAGACTATGTTAAACATGGAGCCCTGATACTGATCAAGTCAAGCAACATTGAAGAATTACACCCGCCACCCCCCTACAACACTAATACCCTACTTCACGAACTTTCGACGCGTTTTGGAATGGATTCAAGATATGCTATGAAAATACTTCAGCAATTGTTCGAATCAGGTCTCATAACATATCATAGAACAGACAGCATAAGAGTATCAAAACATGGTATGGAAATAGCGAGGAACTACATATGTGACACTCTTAAAGTAGGTACTTTATTTAAGCCAAGATCATGGAGTTCGAAGGGAGCGCATGAATGTATAAGACCTACAAGACCGGTTGATGCAGAAACCCTAAAGAAGATGGTTTTGACAGGAACAATAAGGGTTCATGTTAATCTTACTCATAACCATTATAGAGTTTACGATATGATATTTAGACGTTTCATAGCAAGTCAAATGGCGAAAGCTGTTGTTGAGAAAACTAGGTTATATATAAAGATAGGAGAAGACGTTGCTGTAGTAGAATTTGTGTCTAAAATTATTGATGAAGGGTTTCTAAAAGTCCTCCCTATAAAAGTTCATGAAGAATGGCGCAATATACGGAAGGGGAACATCTTAAGAATAGTCGAACATAGAATATGGAAAGGCTCTATTGAGAAACTGTACAGACAAGGAGATGTAATAAAGCTGATGAAAGAAAAGGGCATAGGAAGACCTTCAACGTATGTTAAGATCCTAAGTACATTGCTGAGAAGAGGCTATGTCATAGAGAGCAAGAACAAGTATTTAGTACCTACTACTGTAGGAAGAAGCATTTACAACTATCTCACTATACACTTTAAGCCTTTCATTTCCGAGGAAACGACAAGAAAACTAGAGCAGCGCATGAGAGCAATAGAAAATGGAGCGGTAAATTATTTAGATGTACTAAAGGAACTCTATTCGGAACTTCAACAGCTTTTAACAACAATCACAGTGAAAGAAAAAGCTCCAGCGTAAGTGTCATGCTAATATTTATACCGTTATCTACTAGTTTAACATAAGTGAGAATAGTGCCTAGAACTATTACAATAAGTGATGAAGTATATGAGAAACTTGAATCGCTTAGTAAGCTTTTCGAAAAAATTCTCGGCAAGAAAACCAGCATAAATGAAGTACTAGAATTCTTGATAAGTATGAGAACAGAATATTTTGAAGGCTTAATATATAGTATTGCTAAAAGAGTAGATAAGCTCGAGAAAGAAGTTAGCGAATTAAAGAAAACTATTGGCGTAAAAAGAGAACTACCTAAACCCAGACATGATAGGTTTGTAGAGTTCATGAAAGACGTAGTCGTATATCCTATGGATAAAATAAAGGTTTCTCGCGAAAGAATAGAAAAACTAGTTTTCAACGGTGTATTGGACGTAATACATGCAGCAGGAAAAGCATATTTAGTATATAAGCCTAAGCTTGAAGAATTTCTAAACAAGCTTCCCTTGCCTGTTGATGATGTTAAGAAGTTAAGTAAAGAAGAAGCAAAGCTATTGGAGTTACTGAAGAATGCAGCCCTAGTTTACCATGACGCAGCTACAAAAACTATAAGAAAAGTTGTTTAAGTCAGACGGGATTACTATTCTTCATTGACTCCTCAAAGGATAGGGCATTCATCATCCTACTTACTCTCTGTAAATGCCTTCTTTAATACTTTCTCACATATACTTAAGCTTCTTATCGCATTGTCTATGGTGTAATAGTATTCGTTTCTTCCTTTATATGCTATAAAGGTATAGGATGGCAATATAGTGGTGTAGTGAATTGTATGAAGTACTAACTTACTGCTTATGTATTTTAAGGTAACAGCTCCTTTAGCTCTACTTCTGGCAGGATATATTTCAGTATATACGCTACCGTAGTCTGTCAACATGACTCCAAGTATTCTGGGATAGGAGTTAGGTGGTTCAATAAACCAGCAGATATAGTTGCTAACAAGTTTTAGTTCTTTATGTATTTTTCTAAGTTTCGTAGCAGACATGTTATGCTTTGCCTTGGAGAATATCTGGAATTCAGAGTAGCTACAATATTCCTCAATAAGCTCAGGTACAAGAGGATACATCTTAATAGGTATAATGAGTCTTAACGACCTTTCTTCTTCATTAACATCAATTACTGAGAACCCATAGTCCTTAGCTGCTTTCAAAAACCTAGTAATCAGAACTTGGGGTTTTAAGTTCACTACTAGGTGAATATTTTTTACGAACCTCATTTTAGACCTCCGACGGGGATAACTTCGTCACATCTCGGTATCTTACTTGTTCTTCATCGGTCTTTTCCATGGTCAGTCCTTCCACATGCAATCATCAATCAGATCCGGGTTCATTCATCACTCCACTTGTAGTTCTGTAGAGGCAAAAATATATTAATTTCCATAAAGTTTTAAATTTAAACGGTTTAGTTACGTTTCTGAGGATGAATACACATGAAGTTTAAAGGGTTCTTTATGCAGTACGGCTTAAGCCAGGTGCTTCTACTAAGCTTCGCATTTGCAAATGCTTGGTTACCTCCAGGCTACATTATTTACTTCATAGTAATATATGTCCTCGTATTTGGTGCATTAATGTTCTATTTCGCCAGGAAAATGTTTAAAGGTAAAATAAAGGATTTAGATGTAATAAAGAAAGCTAAGAGAATGTTTAGAGCAAAAGCAGCAGAAGTTCGACAACTAATGACTAGAGATAGACTTCTAGTATCAGAGATGAAAGGTCAATTTGTGTCTATGATGCTACCATTCATATCTATCATTATACTTCTCATATTCATTCCTCATCTGAGAGAAGCAATAGTAGGAGAGGCAGAAAAACTAGAATTCTTAGAGCGCTTCGTAAGATATATTATACTTTACGAAAGCTTCTTCGTGGTAACATTAATTTCAAGGTTTATTCAAAACATTTTAGCTAAAAGAAGAGGTTTTACAACAATGATGATACTTAATGATTACATAGTAACGGAGAAAGGCATATACTCCGAAACAGGGCCTGGATATACTTTTTCATTCCCTATAAAGGTAAGAAACATCTCATATAACGAAAAGAGATGTTTTGTTGACTTGGATATCGTTCAAGAAACAGTAATGACAGGAAAAAACATTACAAGAATCAGACTTTACACTAAGAAACCTAAAGAGTTGTACAATAAACTACAAAACTATGTAGAAGTAGAAGCAAAATGATAGAGTATTACCTGTAGCCTCTAATTATTTGTAAATATGTAACGCCATTGAGTGCTATATATGGTACAGCTTTTTTAGCTACATAAAAGTATTTTGGTGCAAATGTTTTAAGAATATTGTCTAGAGGCAATACCCTCAATTCATATACTTCATCTGAAGGTATTCTAGATGTGAAATCATTGATATTATTTAGTATTTCACGTGCTGTGAAGTATAGTGTATAGTAGGAGCTTTCATTTAACGGTTTAACGTATAGAATGAATGTTTCATCTAGGTCTATGGGCTTAAACGAGGTATTATATTCTGAAGACATACATATTTCTCTAATATTTCTTAAGAGAACCCATCTCCACTCAGCTATATCTACGTCTATAAAGCATGTAACTCTATCAACATTACCGGGTTTTCTTAATTCTTTTAGCTTGTGTTCTATAGTTTTGCGTGGTATTTCAAGTATTTCAGAAAGTTCATCAGCAGTTAATGCTATGTGCTCTAGCGTCTGTATTATGAGCAATGTTGAGTCTTTAATCCACGGTCTTATAGGTGGCATTTTCTTAACGTACGTACTCAAGGGAGATTCAGTGCCATTTAATACTACAACCTTTATTTCTCCGTTTCTTATCTTCCTAATTAACTCCTTAGTACTCTCAATGTCCATATATTGCATTAGAACTTGCTTCGTTGCTTCCTCGCTTATAACATCATCTCCAGTATCTATCCTACCTACTTTCCCAAAGCTTAACTGTAATTCTTTTAAAGTGTAGTAATAGAGAGGTGATCTTCGCAAAGACTTAGTAACAAGCTCCTCTACTTCACCAGGGTCTATGCTCATAAGTATTTTTATAGGGTCTACATCATTTACTTTAACAGAAAAACCTATATGCGACACCTTTACTTGAACATTCAATGTATACTTAGTTGAAATAAGGTATAAGAGTATGTGGGCCAAAGTCTCCGCTACGTTTTGACCCATCCAATAGAGAAATGTGCACTCATTACCGCTTCGCTCCACAATCATAGTCTTCTCATCCGGTAACTTTACTTTTCTTGATTTAATCTCTTTAACTAAGTTTTCAAGAGCTTTACAAGCATCTTCATGAATTATAATGTTTTCATATGAAACCTTGCTCCCTAATGTAAGTTTAGAAAGCAGATAACCCATAGTCTTTGACAATTTAGTTGGCCTTCTTATCCCTCCACTTCTCCAAATAGGTATTTCAGCTTCATCTTGTGTTGAAGGAATAACACTTATTTTCATTAATGAATCGTCTATTTCAACGACTTTCCAATTTTTACCTGAAAGCCTAAATATGTCGCCTACCCTTAAAAACCTATAAACGTAATGGGAATCTACATCACCTATTACCTGGTTTCCATATTTTACTTGAAATGAAGATCTTTCGCCTATTGTTGTGAAAAACTCTGAAAAACTTTTCATCCACCATGTTTTAAAGTTGCTGTTTAAATTAAATCTCCATATTTTAAAGAACATAGAACCTAGTTTAAGCTTACGTTCCTTAAGGTCCCAGCATATTAGCCCGTTCTTTACAAGGTAGTTTAGTAACTTAATGAAATCGTTTAAGCTTAGTTTTCTGTAAGGGTATGCTTTCTTGATGATCTTATATATTGTATTTGGGTCTATTTTTCCATATTGAAGAATCATTCCTAGGATTTCTTTTGCTAAAACGTCAAGAGGACATTCAAGAATACATGGTTCTTCAAGGTCTCTATTTAAAGCTAACATGACTGTTGCTAAGGCCTCTAAAACATCTACGCTACTTAAACAAATAATTAACCCCTTAGAGCTTGCATTAATACTGTGCCCGCTTCTACCCGTTCTCTGCAATAGTGTGGTAATTGAGCCCGGAGGTTGAAACTGTATAATCTTACTTATATTTCCGAGATCTATTCCTAATTCCAACGTCTTAGTGCAGACAATACAGGATAGTTTTCCGCTATCGAGCATATTTTCCATTTCAAATCTTAATTCCTTAGAAACTGATGAATGATGGACTCCTACGTTGTTTAAACCATGTTTCTCTAAGACTTCATGAAGCCTTTCAGCTGCTGCTCTAGAATTTACGAAAACCAAGCTTTGTCCTTCAATACGTTTTACTATTTTTTCCGAGACTAAATTCCATAGTTCCTCATCATCATTAGCATTCACAGAGTCTATTTCGAAAATTATGCTTTTTTCTTCACAAGCATTAATTATGATTTGCTTTCTTTTAGAAGACCCGAAAATAAGCTTAGCAACTACTTCAGGATTACCTATTGTTGCTGAAAGACCTATTCTTTGGAAGTCTCTCCCAGCTATTTCCTTAAGCCTTTCTAAAAGTACTGATAGCTGTACACCTCTTTTAGATGATAATAGCTCGTGAACCTCGTCTATAATGACCCATTTTACATTTGAATAGTACTTTCTGAATTTAGGTGCCCAATCCAAATCTATTTCTAGACCTTCAGGCGTTGTAACTATTATATGTGGAACATTCCTAAGTCTCTTAACTTTCTCATATGACGGTACATCGCCATGTTTCCGAGCAACGGTAAATCCGAGCTTATCAGCCCACCATTTTAACCTTCGGGTTATGTCGTTTATTAACGCTTTTAGCGGTGTAATGTAGATTACAGCAACGGGTTTTGCCTTGTTCTTAAGCATCATTTCAAATATAGGCAGGATAGCTGCTTCTGTTTTACCGTAACCTGTAGGAGCAATAAGCAGTACATTGAATCCTTCTCTTATTTTCGGTATAGCTAGTTTCTGAGCTAACGTAAAGTCATTCCATCCTTTTCCCTCGACTAATTTCCTTAAAACCTCATTATCTATGTAACTGCTTACTGATCGCATTTAAGATGCCTTAATTTTAACCATTATTTTTACTACTTAGAGACCTATCCGCTTAAGGGAGTTCTGCTAAAAAATATTTTCTACAAAGAAGAAATATAGGTGACAATAAAGTGAAGAAACTGGAATGCATAGTTTGCGGAAGAAAGTTCCCTTTGGGTCAAGGGATTATAGTGAATATCTGTGGTTTCACACTAAGATTCCATAGTAAAAATTGTGCAGTGAAGTTCTTTAGAGTATTTGCCTCAAGACTTACAGGCGATGAAGCAAAGAGAGTAACTAAAGAAGTTATAGATGAATTTTTGTCGAAACTTAATGAGCGGAGAAAACTTAAATCTAAGAAACTTTAACTCACAGGTTCAAATACTATACCTAAATTTTTAGCTAAAGTATATGCTTCAAGCATCTCTTTATGTGTTGGTCTTCTAGCTATATCAGCCCATTTACTGGGGTATTTAGCAACTAAGTATTCCGGCCTATATTGGGCCATAATATTTACAAGAACTTTGTCTGTAGGTAAGTTTTCAGCTATCCATTTGAGTATAGGTTTTGTACAGCATTCTAAATGATTGGGTAAAACAAGATGCCTTATTATCATATCACCATGCTCTATAGCCATTTTAAGATTTCTAGTTACTATTTCGAAGTATTTTGGAGCTGAAGAAAGTCTTATAGCGCACTTATTATTTCCATACTTGAAATCGGGTAGCCATATATCTATGATGTCCACTAATAACTTCATAGATTCTACGGTTAAGTACATGTTACTATTCCATAACTGTGGAACGTTAACGTCAAGGTATTTAAGGGACTCAATGATTGTATGTAAATTAGGTGTGGGATCTCCTCCAACATGGTTAATGTTTCTAGCACCATTACTTCTTAGCTCTTTTTGCATTACTGCTAACTCTTTTGCAGTTACTTCGATACCATCATATATGTTAGTTTGACTAATGTCGTAGTTTTGACAGTTATGTATTAATATACCATTACCTGCAAAGAAAACATGTTCTTCAGCTTTGTTTAATGGGGCATCTATGATGATGTCGTAGACTTTTCTTCTTTCTCTTATTACCTTTAACTCCTTCACATAATCTTCCTTTATTACTTTCTTTCTTTTCTTGGCTATTGAAATTATTTGTAAGAGCTTATTTCTTCTGCCTTCATCTATGAACTCTGCTATTTTTAGAAGTTTAAGGATTTCAGAAATACCGTTAACTTCTACCCAGAACTGTTTATGCTTACTTCTATGTCCTGTTGGAAGAACATTTTTCATAGAAGGCATTACTTCTCTTATGCGATACTGCACATTATTTAAACCTAGTATGTAGGCTAATTCATAAGCCATATTTTCCGATGTAGTTACGAACCTTATGCAAAGTGCCCTTTTCTTACCCGTAACTAAACTACCGTCACCTGTTAAGTATGCAGATAGGAATTCTTTCAATAACCTATTGCTCACGTTGAAAACTATCCATGGAACCCTCTTATTTGGTGCTTTACCCTCAATACCTAAGACGTATCTAAATATAAGATATAGGAGTTTACTTGGTACTATTATTTGTGGGGATTTTCCTTTATACCTATATATTAGCTTTGCTCTACTGCTATTAAAGGACGGTATAATGGATTTCAGACAGGAGACTATGTCATTTCGTATCGTCTCATTTGAGGACGTAAATACTATGCCATGTTCAGCAAAATAATTACCTTCAGCAACGAAATACCCTAATAACCTCATAAATTGTGGAGTAATTTTAATTATAGCAGGTATGTGATACTTTACACCTTTCTTCATGGATATCAAATATGATGCTATATTTTCTCTTATTTCATAGTACCTCCTGTATAACTTAGTAAACACCGAAAACGGCATAGAATCTACGTAGAGCCAATAGTACTTGAAGCCACTTACACCTGCTCTCTTAAATATTTCCTTGTAACTAAGGTTACGGCTCTTACGTAGATTCTTTAAAATCCTACTGACATTCTTTATTCTAATTTTATCTTTTAACTTCGGTGGCAATTTACTTGCAAATTCTTCAATAATATTTATTGCATTGATATTATTGTCTAAAATATTACTAGCTAGTAAATTACAAGGTAAAGTTACGAGCTTATCGCCTACTGATAAATCTTTAACTTGTTTCTCCTTTAGTTCATTCTCCTGCCATACTACCACTGTATGTTCGGGTGTAAGTTTGACCTTTTTACCTCTATTGGTAATTACCTCGTAAATTTCATTTCCAAATCTACTAATAACATCCTTTACTTTTCTCCACCCCTTTAATGTTAAAACCTCTACTTTCTTCTCGTCTACTAAGTCTTTTACAACCTCCTTTACCTTCTTAACTGATACGATCCCATTAACTCTAACTAACATGTAATCTTCTTCATCGATGCAGAAAACACATCTGAAATTGCAGCTTCCATAAAATATCGTGCCACTAGGCACTAATGGTGCCTCTTCACCTAAATGGTGGAACCATGAATGAACATATGTTCTATGGTCTAACCTACATACTAGACCTCTTTCACCTTTCGCTCTATTAACTAGACATCTTCTTTCGCAAAATATGCATTGTTCAAGCATCTTCTTTACTATTTCCACTTTAACATCTAAGAAGCTTATTTCAGGATTTCCTAATTCAGCAAGGTCCATTTTATCGTTTTTTATGTCTTCAAAAATTTTCTTAAACTCCGAAGCAAGCTCGTCATGAAGTTCCCATAGACCATTATAGTCTAATTTTCGAGGATCCTCCACTGCTTCTATTCTCTTTACTATCATAAATTTAGCTGGTTTAAGGTTTTTCATGACTTTATAGTACCATGAAAGCCTATTTACAACTGCACTATTCTTCCACACTTGTACTGCATCAGGCCTATAAAGTATCCATGTTCCGAAGATCATTTCCAACTACTCCTTCCCGTACTAAACTCTGGAGTTTACATTATAAAATGTTATAAATACCTGTTTCTAAGCGGCAAAACGCTAATCAATATTCGTAATACTTTAAATATATAATATGATGGATTGGTGTGAAATGCCATGAGAAAAGTAGCTCATGAAGTATTTGCTGCTGGAACTGCAATTTTAATTCTTAATCCTAGCATCGCATACGCGCCTATGGTTCTCCTCGGAGCAATAACCGGAGGCATATTTCCGGATATTGATGTTAAGTTAAAGCACAGAAAATTGATGCACAATATTTTCTCATTACTTATAACAGGTTTTGCGTTGTTTTACATTATGCGTTTTATATTGAGTCCTTTAAACATGCTTGAGATCTTCATACAAGCCTTCTTGGTAGGTTACTTTACTCATATATTACTGGATCTATTTACTGTAAGAGGCGTTGCAATTTTATGGCCTATACTTGCTAGGTCTTTTAGGTTTTCCGAAAGAAAATATGATGATCCCTTACTTAACGCACTATTTATAGTCTTAGGTTTAATGGCTATGATATCTTATGTTGTATTCATGTATAAGTAATGGAGTGATAGAGTTATGGAAGTATATACTCCTGAATAGGCTTAATAAACCCTATTTCAGCAAGCAAATAAACCACGAACGTATAAACTACTGATACTAAAATGTATTTGATAACATTTTTCTTAGTTAGTCTGATATCGTTCTTTATAACAGCTTCAGCACCTACATGCATAAGTATGAAACCTAAAACATTTGTTCCATTATATGCTAGAATGAACAGTGCTGTAAAGTATTCTTTAGGTAGAAATAGTAATAGAACACATGTAATGGCGTACGATATTGGAATATTAACGAATACATCGTTCCACCATGATAGCGGAGATAGAATGTAACCTATTAAGGCGATAATTCCTCCTATTTTCCTCTTAACCATAGAAATACACCATTAACTGTGATGCCTCGTATCTCGTAGTTACTCTTACTTAGTTACTTTCTAGTATATTCCTACTTCTTCATCAATAACTTATTTAACCTTTCTACTTTTTCCTTCAACCCCTTCCTCTCATAGAGTTTCACAAGTTTTCTTACTGTTTCCTCATCCATACCATACTTCAAAGATTCCTCTAAAGACTCAATGGCCTTATCTATTTCGCCAAGTTCTTCAAAAACTAAAGCTAGCTTACTCCATAATCTCTTCTCATTTCTCTTCAAAAGTATAGCATTAGTGTATTGGTTCAGAGCCTCCTTATATTCCTCAACAAGTAAATAAAGGTCACCTAATCCTTCATAGGCCTCATAATTATTCATGTTAATGCTTAAAGATCTTAAGTAGTACTTTTTCGCACGTTCCCACAGATTCTTCCATACACTTCTGTAAGCTCTTCTATCTAAATGTTCCACTATCTTCTTAAAAAGACCTCCTAGGATATTGTATGTTTCATAGTTTTCTAAACCCTTTATAGCATACATTAATCTCTCAATGGCATCTGCTAATAGTATAGGATTCACATTCTCCTTGAAGAAACCTTTCTTATCTTCAAACCATGCTATTATTAAGCCTTCTAGAACTCTTAAAATATAATTCATACCTAAATACATGTATTTTGCTGAAACCTCATTAAAACCTCCGTAAATATCGTAAAAAATATCCGCTGCCATCAGATATAGCCAATCTTTATTGTAAGTCTCTGCGGTTTTATTAATAATATTTATCAGTTCTTCTGCTCTTTCCTGTGCATACTTTCCTTCACTTGAGGCCTTCTTGAGTTCAACGTACCTACTTAGTACTTTGATAAGTTCTTTCTGGAAGTTCTTATTTACCAAACGTTCTTCACCATAAACAATTACGTCGATGTCAGGGGGCTCCTAATTCGTCATCCCTTAAGAGGTCAAGCCCGCCACATTCATCATCTAGAGGCCCCCCCGTATGTAGGGGGTTCATTCCTCATGGGTTTCCTCTACTCCCACTCTTTGAGAGTTTAGCTTCATCGCCTTAGCCTCCCGCATAGCTCCACTAAACTCTCTTAAGCGAGAGTAGAGGGGTTCAAAGGGGGAATTCATCCTTATCTCCCAACTGGTCATAGTTCGTCTATCCCCCTACATCCCATATTGTAAATAATAGCGTAAATTATATATAAGTTTTACGTAAATTTTTATCTAAGGGTGTACTTTTGTGGAACAATACGTTTTCCATGCGAAGATAAGTAAGGGGAGCGGAAAGAAACTATGTATATACATTCCGAAAGATGTTGAAGAAAAGATAAAGCATTTACACGGATGCAAGGTGATAGTATTTGTTATTAAACCAGATACCTAACATAATAGCTGATAGAGAAGCACTAAAACAGTTCATGTACGTTACAGTAAATGGAAAACTCATCCCTAAGAGTAATGAAGACTACATGAAGCTATGTTTACTAGCTTACCGTTTCAAACAAGCAGTTAAGTATGGAATAAACCTTATACTGAAAGGAGTTCCGCAGAAAGAAGCGTATAAGGAACTAGCGAAACTGCTACCAAGTAGCATCTACGGTGAAACAGCATACAAGTATGCTAAACTACTAGTAAAGGGTAGTAATGGAGAGAAAATAAACGTTAGAAAGAAATGGTTAGCATCAAGAGGAGGAGTAACGTGGAAGGGAAATCTAAATATAAAGCTTATTTTAACAGATAAAGTACTGATAAGATACTATGGTGGTGAATGGTTAAAGTTTAACGTAAGGTTTGGGAGGAAATACCTCCCATTAATCAAGGAGCTAATTCTATTAGCAAACCAGAAGAAAATAAGCTATGGCGTATCAATAAGCTTCAACAACGATAAACCATACATTCATGTAGAAATACCTTTACGGCTATATCTAAAACACCTATCAACATCTAAACCTGAAGGTTACGGGTTAATTGCAGGTTACGACCTTAACTCTGATAGGTTAAACGCGATAGTTATTAATGGTAATGGAGATATTGTAGCATTAAAATCCTACTGGTATTCTAAAGTCATAAGTCATGGTTTTTCAAAAGATAAGGCGAGATGGTTAAGACTTAATGCTCTTTCAAGCTTTGAAATGGTGTATGAGGATAGGGGCAGACTATGTTGTATTTGAAGACTTAACTAAAATCAAGAATAAGAGACTTACAAGCAGTCCGAATGCTAACCGTAAGATAGCCAAGTTCCCGAAGAAGCAAATGTTAAGACATGGTGTTATCAAAGCACTAAAATTAGGGTTTACAGTCATATTAGTCAACCCGAGAGGTACAAGTAATAGCATAACTCATAAACAAGTGATGATGGAGAAAGGACTAGATAAGCATATGGCAAGTGCATACATAATAGCCTACAGAGGATTAAAACGGTTAAAGAACAAGAACACTCAAAACCCCCGCAATCAAACCCTACATAAAAACACGATGATTAGAAAGTGAACTCGCTATTTCTAGAATAAGTTATTAGGGTTTGTATCTAAAAAATTCTCGTATTTACCGGGAATATGGAGAGAGGGTAGGAAATGTCTTTAAGTATAGAAGACTATGTTATGGTAAAATTGTCTTCTCAAACTAAGAAATTATTAGAAAAAATAGCTGGAATAGTCAATGCAAATATTGCTGACCTATGTTATGAAATACTAGAGTCCTACGAGCCCATATTGAGGAAAATAGCTGAGGAACATGTTTCAAATATTGATGAGTTCATTGAAAAAATATATCACATTCCTCTTAGCTCTTTCATTATAGATCATATTGAACGTGAAATACTTGAAATACTTCATGTCTATAAATACTACGAGCTAGAAGAAGTAAATGTGAAAGCTAATGAGAATAAATTCTTGTTTATGTTCCGTGAAAAGGAAACTTCGCCATACAATGTAGGGGATTGGTTTTTAGAATTTAACGGAAAAGAGTGGACCATGATATTCTCGCTTATATTAGATGGCGTAGGTAAAGCACAGATAAGAAAGTTAAGTAAGGTAAAGGCACCCTTTAAATTCACCATTCTCTTATCCCAGTTAAAAGGTAAAAATGCTCTTACGGTGAGGATAGTAGCTAATAAGTTCAATGAGTTACCAGATTTCAATACAATTTCTGGGTTTATGAAGACAATAAGAGAACTTGTTCTAGCAAGGTAGGAGAAGCTGTATAAACTTGCACAGAAAAAGTAAAAACGTAGATGCCTAGTAAGAGAGATTGAAGAATACACCTGGTTAAAGCGGTAGGTGTTGAAAACTTGGTGCTTGTCTGCCCTAAGTGCGGATTCAGATTTGATTTATCGTATTCCAGAGCGTTTTCATGCCAAGGTTGCCCCTATGCTACATTCGGAGATTGCGGCTATGTTAAGTGTCCACGTTGTGGCTATGAATTCCCGCTAGAGAAACGATTTTTGCTATAGCTTCATTTACACTTACTGTTACTTTAACGTAGTCTAGTTTAATATTAGGGTCTTTTAGGCCATGTCCTGTTACAATGCATACTACCCTTTCTCCTTTATCTATTATTTTCTCAGATAGTAGTTTAAAGAGACCGGCTACACTTGCAGCCCCAGCGGGTTCGCTGCATATCCCTTCTTTTCTAGCAATATACTTCATAGCATTTAGTATTTCATCATCAGAAACTTTAATGAAGAGGCTCTTTGACTCTTTTACAGCTTTCATAGCTTTAGGCCAGTTAATAGGTTTACCTATTCTTATTGCTGTGGCTAAGGTTTCAGTGTTGTCTACGAAAATGGGTGTGTCTAACCCTCTTTCAAATGCTTCAGCTAAGGGTGCCGCTCTCTCTGCTTGAACCCCTACCATTCTCGGAAGTTTAGAAATAAGGCCTAAAGCCTTTAACTCCTTAAACCCTTTTCATATTGCTGAAATGTTTCCAGCATTACCTACAGGTACTATAACCCAATCAGGTGTATTGCCTCCTTCGGCTATCTCGAAAGCTATTGTTTTCTGTCCTTCCAGCCTCCACGGGTTGAAAGAATTTAAAGGATACAGCTTAGGATATCTCCCCGTAGTTTCCATTACTACTTTCAACGCGTCATCAAAATTCAACAATTAATGCGCCATGAAGTATTGCTTGAAAAAGTTTTTCCTAAAGCCACCTTTCCCTTTGGAACAACAACTATTGCCTTTAACCCCGCTCTTCCTGCATAGGCAGCCAGGGAAGCGGCAGTGTTACCTGTGGAAGCAGCGATAACAGCTGATATGTTATATGCTTTTGCTAGCGATATTGCTAGGCTCATACCCCTATCTTTAAAGCTACTGGTAGGGTTAGCACCTTCAAACTTAATGTAAGCTTCAACGCTACCTATTGTTCTTATTTTAATAAGAGGGGTACCACCCTCATTAAGTGTCACAATGTCTTTAAAGTCTTCTTTAACTGGTAAGAGTTTCTTATATCTCCACATACCTTCTCCTTTAAAATCGCTCCAGTAACGTACATTAGTACGTGATAGGTCATAATCTATCGATAATAGGGAACCACATTGAGGACATTTGTAAAGATAAATGTCCGGTTTAAATACTTTAGCGCATTTAATGCATTTTAAATACGTATCTTCCTTAACAACGCTATCCATAGATCTCTAACACCACGGAAAACAAATATAGAATTTAAGTTTAAAAACAATAAGCACCTATTCACTATTAGGCCTATAGTGTATAGGCAATGAAGGTTCTAGTAATAAGGAAAAAAGATCTGGTTAAAATAATAAGTGAAGCCTCTAAAAGAACTCATGAAATTTGCGGTTTTCTTTTAGGCGCTAGAAAAAATAATATTCTGGAGGTTTTAGAAGTAGCGTTCATAAATAATGTCTCTACAGTCAAAGAAAAAGCGTTCTACATGGATCCTATTAAAATGTATAATACTTTGATGTATACTAATAGAAAATCATTAGAAGTAATAGGGATTTTTCATTCACACCCTAATTCCACTACGCCATCCAGGGCAGATTTAAAATATATGAGATTATGGAATATTCCTTGGTTGATAGTAAATTCTTATTCGAAAAAATATGAGGCCTATATACTTAGTAATGGAAGATTAGAGAAGATACAGGTTATCTTAAAAGACTAAGTAGAGACTTACCTCTTTTTGGGTCTTGGTATACGTTTTCCATCACCGATTATCCAGTATTCTCCATCATCCCTAACTTCAAGCTTCCATATTGGGACCTCTTTTTTAACCCTTTCAAGAATATCTCTTGCAACATCGAAAGCTATTTGCCTATTAGTAGCAGCCACCACTATATATACCGTAGTTTCCTTTGGTTTTAGTTTCATTACCTTATGGTATATTCTGACGTCTATGACACCTTCCCTCCTGAGCGCGTCATCAGCTATTTCTTGCAGCTTTTTCGTAGCATAGGGTTCGTAAGCTTCATAGGACAATGAGTAGACTTTTTTACCTTCAACGATACCCTTTACAAAGCCTATAAAAATTACTACTGCACCTGCTTTCTCAAAATCCTTATTTCTTCTCATATCATTAATTATTGCTTCTAAGCTTACATCATGCTTTACTATTTTTCCTACACCGATACCACCTGCAGCTGGAGGAAATATCGCTACCTCATCGCCATCATTTAACGTAGTTTTCTCTGTAGCTGGTTTACCGTTAACTAGGACTATTATAGGTTCTATTTCGTACTCATCTATGTACCTATTTATTTCAGGAAAACTGTTCCTTATGTGTTTAAGTAACTTAGCTACTGTGAGTTCATTTCTAAAACTTAATGTTATCTCCTTCTTACCTACTACGTCTCTAAATATAGCAAAAAACTTAACCTTAACCTTCATTGCTCATTCATGAATTTAATATTTAAGAAGTACCTATTAAAGTCTGTTCGCATACCATTACGCATTGAAGTAATAGTAGAATTCAACAGGTGTAGGGTAACTTTCTAACATTATGACTTCTTTTCTCTTAATCTCAATGTAAGTTTCAATAATTTCCTTAGTGAATATTGGATATAGGAAATCATGGTCGCTTTCAAGTTCATCCAGTGCCTCCCATAGTGTTCTTGGTAGCTCCCCTATTCCTAGTTCTTTTCTCTCCTTGGGTGCTAAATGATAAACATTCTTGTCCATAGGGTCTCCAGGGTCTATCTTCCTTCTTAATCCATCTAAGCCAGCTGCTAATATGGCTGCGAAAGCTAAATATGGATTTGCTGAAGGGTCGGGAGGCCTGTACTCTATTCTTTTAAGTTCTTCCGAACCTTTATGGTAGACGGGTATTCTTATTGCAGCACTTCTGTTACCTTTACTCCACGTTAAGTATACTGGTGCTTCAAAGCCAGGCATTAGTCGTTTATAGCTATTAGTTGTTGGTGAAACTATAGCTGAAATCGAACGAGCATGTTCTAATAATCCACCTATAAAGTATCTACCTAGCTGGCTTAGTTCAGCATATTCATCGTTAGGATCATAGAATAAGTTTCTACCTTTAGTATCCCATAAGCTTACATGTACATGCATTCCCGAACCGTTATCGCCGTATATGGGTTTGGGCATGAACGTAACTACCATATTATATTTCGCAGCTATGTTTCTAGCAACATATTTTAGCGTTTGAACATTATCTGCTGTTCGTACCAGGTTATCGTATTTGAAATCTATTTCGCATTGTCCTGCAGCCGCTACCTCGTGATGATGTGCTTCAACAAGTATGTTAAAATACTTTGTAAGGGTCTTAGCTATTTCATGTCTTACCTTAAATATTTTATCCATAGGTTCGTGAACATAATATCCTCCCTTGACCCTAAATGGTATGTTAGTGCTGTAAAATGCCGATTCACAGGTTACTATTTCATATGCTTGCTTATATTCGGGTCTGGACATATCAATTATAACCTTATCGAAGATGAAGAATTCTACTTCTGGCCCCCAGTAACTGATATAGCCTAAACTTTTAAGGTATTTCTCGGCTCTTTCAGCAATATATCGTGGATCTCTTTCTAATCTACCTTGATCGTATCCTCTATATACTTTCCCTATAAATCTGGCTCTTTCTTTATCCCACGGTATTACCGCAAAGGTACTTTCATCAGCCTTTACTATTAAGTCGCTTTTATCTATAGTGCTAAACCCTTCAATGGAACTACCGTCGAGTTTACCTTGATGTTCTCCTTTGAAATTATCTGCTAAACACGTTATCCTATGTAACTTTCCTGTGATAGATGTGAAATGTAGTTCTATCCATTTTACAGAATCTGGTATCGATATAGTTCCTCCGCTTGATTTCATAGACACTTACCTACAGTAGAAGACATTAGATTTGAACAGTATTTTATATTTAACCCTAAGTATGTTGAACAAATTTCATAATATAATTTTATGCAGTAAAAATAGATGTTTAAATATACTATTGCTTCATGAACCTTGCTAGTAATAAGTTGTTTATTTAAAGGAAGGAAGCCTATGGTTGAAATAGAAAGGTAAAGTATTTTACATTAAAGCTATAGTTAAGTATGTAATAGCGCAGTAAGAAATAGCTGAGATGAGCTTATGGAGGATATTTTAGCGTTTATACCTGGGCTTAAATTTCCCGATGTGAGCATAACAGGTTCCATATGTCCTTTGGGATGTAAATATTGTAAAGGATATTACTTAAGAAACATGGAACCTACATTAACACCTAAAAAGCTATATGATACTGCTAAGTTTTTAGCCAAGAGAGGAGCTAAAGGACTCCTCATTAGCGGTGGTTTTAACTTAGATGGAAGGTTGCCTATAGAACCTTTTCTCTCTGCGATTAAAGATATTAAAAGAGACTTTAACTTAGTAATAAGTGTCCATTCAGGGCTTGTAGATAAGAGTTTAGCTATAAAATTAAGGGAAGCAGGGGTAGATATAGTTGATTATGAAATAATAATAGATGATTACGTGATAAAAGAGATAATGAATTTAAAATCCAAGGGTAGCGCTGATTTCATTAAAAGTTTTGAAATTCTCGAGGCCTACGGGCCTCCTTATATCGCTCCCCATGTTCCTATAGGCTTAAATTATGGTAAAGTAGTTAAGGAGTATGAGGCAGTTGATGTAATTTCTCAATTTAAGCCATATATTTTAATTTTCCTCGTATTTATACCTACGAAGGGAACTGACATGGAAAACGTAAGACCTCCTTCAGTCACCGAGATAATTAACGTAATACGCTACGGTAATCTCAAAGTTAGAAGCGAAATAGCGTTAGGATGTATGAGACCATGGTTTATGAAGTTTATTTTAGACCCTCTTGTTTATAAATTAAAGCTTGTTAGTAGAATTGTTAATCCGCCAAAGCTTATGATTAGGAAGTATGGTATTAAGGTTATTGAAGCATGTTGTTCTATACCTCGAGAATTTTTCGACATCTTTATTGAGTAGTTATCTTACTGTTTTAGTCTTTAACTTTGTATTGATTTATAACTTCGTGGAGTTTGAGTTCCCTAATTAGTTCCTTCGCTCTATTTAATGCTTCCTTATCCGTTGCAGCAGATACGTTTAGTACTATTTTCGTGTTTTTAATTTTCACTCTGTATCTTGTTTCACCTAGGAGTTCATATTTTTCTACAATTTCAAGTTCTACCATTGCTATCTAGCCTCAATAATGTTTTTCACATGGCTCACTATGAGGGGGAGTATGGGGGATATAGGTAGTAGTATTCTTACATATTTTGCTTTGAAAGCATCGTAAAAAATGCTTTTATCTTTACATATTGATAAATACCCTTCAGTAAAGCTTTCAATGGCTTTCAACACTGTTTTCACTTTGAAAAGTAAGTCTACAGATAGGAATGATAGGAACTCAATAATGTCCCAGCCTGCAGATATCGTCGTTGAAGATTGCTCAAGATCCACGGGTACTAAGATGTCATTTGAATAGACTATATTTGAGGGTCTGCTATCGCCGAATATTATGTTTTTAGAATGCATTTTAGCTAGAAGCTCACCCGCCTTATATGATATTTCATACGTTCTTTTTATTTCCTTAATTATATCGCTTAACGGCAAGCCTTCAACATACTCTCTTACTAATACCTTATTTACCCAGTCTACAGCATATATGTGAGGTACTTTAAAACCGTACTTTGACAATGTTAATAGTGCTCGAACTTCTCTTAGTAAACGCTCACTTGGTATAGGTGTAAAGTCCACGAAACCTGCTATCCATAATGTGGTCGGCACCCATTTAACAGCTTTCCAATCTCTATACTTTTTCATAACAACTGTTTTTACACCATTCTCCCTATACTCCGCCAGAACAGTGTAATTAACAACACCTCCAAGATCTTTAATAACCTTAACGTTTTTCAAAGTCTCATGAAGTTTTAATAATTTATCGTTTACTTTAAAATATATTTCAGAGTATGGGTTAGGATATGTTATTTTCCTACGTAATATACTTAGAGAACCCAGTGTTAGCGATGTTAATGCTTGCCTTGTTTTCAGCGCAAAGCCCATGTACGGCAAAGCTACTTCATATAGGTAAGCTCTTACATGTCTAAGTGTGTCTTTACTTAGAACTCTGTGAAGTAATTCCTCTGTAGGTGTAAACATTAGCATGTTCGGTAGATACTTTATTATACCATGTCTCTCTAGTATTTTACTATGTCGTAGTATTTTCTCAGCAATAATCTCCTTGTACTCATTCAGGTTCATAGTTACGGCTAAAACTAGGGGGTCCAATATGTCTAAGAGTGCTTTATGGAAAGAACATATTTCGTAGATATAGTAGTTAGGAGATATTAGGATGTTTTTTGCGAAAAAACCTAGTTCTGAAATTAGCCTTTGAGTAAGGCTCTTAGTGATATGTATTACGGATTTTGTCTCTAACTTTGCTGCTTCGCGAGGATTTTTTATTACTTCATAGTCTGTTAAGAACCTTAACGCTAGAGTTGTGCAATATATTCCATGGGCTATGTCTAGGTTTAGTAAGGGAAGACCAACTCTTATTTCTATCTTCAGCTTGTTATGTTTCTTAAAAAACTTTATTGATGGAATATTGAACTTCTTAACTACGTGCAGTTCCTCGTAGTATGTTAGGTTGTTTATATTAGCTTTATTAGCTATTATTGTTATTGCTTCCTTGTTTTTCGGGCTCAGATAAACCCCACCATCATCAGCATTCAGTGATCGAGGACTTCTTCATCGCCATTGATTAGTAGTGTTCTTACTTTAGTTTCATTAGCTCTGTTAATAGTTCTTTTGCCTTTTCTCTATTTATTTCTTCGAGTAGGTTTTCTGAGAAGGCCCTTATTAACTCTCCCCTGATAGTGGCAGAGGTTTTGAAGGGATCAGGACTGTAGGTTAATTTCATACTGTACTTGTATGCTCTTCCTTCAGGAGTAACTATTACTGCCAATGCCTCTCCTGTTTCATCCTTATATAGAACTCTTACCGCGCCTACAGTTACTAGTTCTTCCTCTTTAGGCATTTTAACAGCATATACGTCCTCTAATCCTTCTTTAACTGTTCCTAAATATTCAACCTCTAATTCTACAGGTACTGCTGGTGCAGCAACTCTTTTCTCCAATATCTCTTTGAGCTTTATTTTGGCATTCTCTGTTGTTTCAGGTACGGGCTTGAAATGCTGTATTTCTAAGGTATTCCATGCCCACCTTATCTTTCCCTCTTCAACATCATATTCTATGGCTATTCTAACAACATCACCCTTGTCTACCCCTAAATCCCTGAGTAAGAAGAATAACGTTGAATTAAGCTCACCAGAAGCTCTTGCAACTTCTCGTGATGTTATCTCTTCTCTCTTTATTTTATCACGTAATTGTGCAAATAATGTCCTCCTTAGCTTATTAGCGTAGGCGCCTGCAATTATTAAACCAGAAGACAGCCTAGGCATATTTTCCCCCAAATCTATTGATGTATTTCAACCCTATATCAACTTAGTTATCTTAACTATGTAAAGTTAAAATTTAGCGCATCGATACTGTATCTATGAGAGAGGAAAAACAGAGCATGAAGAGAAAGGAGTTGGAGAAAGAGGTACTAAGTGTTCTTAGGGAGAAAGGCGAATTAACTTTTGAGGAACTCGCTTCATATGTGAAGGTAGATAAGTTGTTATTAAGGGAAGTCATTGCTGCAATGATTAAAGAGGGTGTTATTTTAAAAGTGCCGAATTTTGAAAGGAGTAAGTTCGTATACAAGCCAGCCTAGTACTTCATTATTAAATCTTCAATTATTCTTCTTGCCTTTTCAATATTAGACTTCTTTCTGTGCTGATAATCTTTTAAAAACTTAGTAAATAACTCAGCTACTTCACGTTTACATTCACCACATAGCCTTGATCCTTGCTTACATTCCTCAAATATTCTCTTCACTCTTTCATCATCGTCAATATGGTATAGTGCTAGCTGATATACTGCGCAGATTTCTGGTTTTCCACCTAGTTTCCTCTGTAACTCAGCTGTTTCTCGGCCTCCTGTGAAAGCATTTCTTATCTTTAAGGATGCTTCTTCAGGACTATCGTTTAGAGTTAGGCAGCTCATAGGATCTCTTTTGCTCATCTTATGCCCCGGGCCCTTTAAGCTCCACTGAAGTTTATGGTAAACCGAAGCAGGCGGTATGAACTTGAACTTTCCTGAGTATTTCCTGGCCAAATCCCTTGTAAGCCTTATATGGGGATCTTGGTCAACACCTACGGGAACGATTGTAGGTTTAGGTCCTCCGAAATCAGGATGTTGTGGTAGCAATATATCGCCTACTTGAACCATAGCTGTCATATACATTCCTAAATGTTTTTCACCGTATATCGACTCGAGAAGATTTCTCGTTAAGCCTCTTGCAAAAAAGTATCCCCATCTAAGAACTCTGGATTCTCTTGACTGTAAATATATGTAGGCTCTTTTCAAGTCTAAACCTAAGGTTATCAGGTCAGCTACATTATCTATAGCGTATTCTAAAGATTTCTCAAACGGTATACCGTTATCCTCCCATGCTTCAATATCTGCGATAGCATAGAAGACTTTAGCCTTCTTAGAGAGTTGCTGAAGATAAATTATCTGCTCAGCAGTGATTTTGCTCCCGAGATGATATATTGATGAAGGTTTAATCCCGGACATTACCGCATATTCTTCCCCGTTTTTTATTGCCTTAACTATTACCTGGAAATCTCTATGGCCAAATACTATTTTTCGACGAAAATATCTGTTAAGAAACGGGAGCTGCTTAAGAATATCCTCTGTCATAACTTCGATTCCGAAGACTTCAATAAGCCTATTGTAATCTTCCACATCAGTAATGGACCATGGATCTAGTATTTTCATTACCCTAATACACCTCCGCTACTCTAGCTTAAATTCTTTCAAAACATTTTTTAGTTTCCTATATGTTTCTTCTAACGCTTGCGGTATAACTTTTACATCAGCCAATAGGGGCATAAAATTTGTATCACCGCTCCACCTAGGAACAACATGGACATGAACATGCTCCTCTACACCTGCGCCAGCAACATTCCCTATATTTACCCCTATATTGAAACCATGAGGGTTAAACGCCTTTCTAAGTATTTTAAGAGAAAGCCTTGTCAACACCATTAAGTCAAATAACTCGTCATTGTTTAAATTTTCAATTGAAGGTACATGCCTATAAGGGGCTATCATTAAGTGTCCAGGATTATATGGAAATAGGTTCATGATTATAAAACATTTACTGCCTCTATATATGACATAATGTTTCCTATCATCTTTCGACTTAATTGCATCACATAGAAAGCATGTTTTAGGCTTAGGCATTTCAATGTATCTTATTCTCCAAGGAGCCCAAATAACCTTCAATTTTTACACCTTCGCTATCTAGTGATAATTATTGTAGCTTAAGCTTTAAATATTAGTTTATAGAGCCCTTACCATCAGCATGTACACTATTATGTCTCCTAAACTTAATGACATAATATAGCCTAGTGTTATAAAGACTAGTAAAGGTATGCCCTGGGTAACCCATATGACGTCGTCTTTCCTTAAGACCCCCTTATCTATCAGTTCTTTAAGATTTTTCTGATGCTCTTGATGCTCTTCGTTTATATCGAATGTTAACCTATACCTTGTGATTAACTTGTCTTCGTGAAGTTCAAGTATAGTTAAAGGATATGCGAATTTCATATTTAGGTATTTTTCAATACTCACAGGATATCCTATGAATAGGTAGAGTAGCTTATATTTTAAAGGAGCTTCTAACCTACGTAAATGGCGATGATTTTTAATGTTTCTTATTAAGTTAACGATAGGGATGGCAAGTGAAAGTAGTAGCGAATTTACGGCTATAGTTAATATGAATGGATACATAGGTCCAACGTAGTATATAGGCCTAATAGGCGGATAAGGATGCATAATGCTCAGAACAAATAAGCATAGAAAATCTGCACCGCCAAAAAGCCCAAAATAATACGAGATTATTCCTATAGAAAAGCCAAGGATTATATTAACAATAGCTATAAGCAACAAGTACTTTTTCATTAGCACCTCGAAGATCGTGAGAATGCCTCCAAATAATCCAAATATTATCCAGATTTTGGGGTTTACTTCTCTATACTTTACATCTAAGTACGACGTGCATGTTAACATAGTTAGTGATAATGCTATCTTAACTATGGAGATATTTATCATTGTTTCCTCCTTATACTGGAAACAGTTTCTTCTATGGCTTTAAGTATTTTATCCTTCTTCCTATATATTTTCAAGTATTTTGCTAGAATTCTATCAACAGTCCCATAGTCTAAGATTGCTCCTGCAGCGTAAGGGTGACCACCGCCACCTAGTTTTTCAGCTATGGGCAGCAAGTTTATGTCATTTCTGCCTCTTCTTAGACTTATTTTTCCTGTATAGGAAATTACGATGATAATGTCAAATCCTTTTTCTGAAAGTAAATCTGCTACAAGACCTGCTGGTATGTTGTCCTTGACTAGGGCCACTTTCAACCCTTTTACGTTATATGTTTCAACATTTCTAAGAGCTCTATTCAGTAATTTCTTTTCCATAGTATCCAGCTCCTCGTAGACTTTTTGAAAATCATTATTCCAGAATATGCCTTCAGATAAATTCTCTACTATTTGTTTTTTAGAAATTCTATTGGACTTTATTATTTTAGACAACTTTACCGATAAGTCGTGTTTTCTTAGCCAAAAATCTATATCTCTGGCAAGTAATGCAATCCTACGTGCAATAGAGTCGTTGGGTAATAGGTGCATTTGAACTAATTCTGCTGCACAGAATCTAGTGTCGTTCACGAAAACATCAACTACTTTCTTAATGTTACTACTTATATCATTACTCCACACGTGGTGATCAAACCATTTAATAACGATATTTTTCTCTTTTATCTTTTCAAGAAGAACTAAAACGTCAGCATAGATTTTCCTATTAATTCCCAAATCCGCTATCATTATTTCATAGTATTGCTTACTGGTCATTGTCAAAGCTCTTAAACTTTCATTTAAGTTGTACGGTTCTGAGAAGTAAAGTTCACAGTTATAATTCCTTAATTTTGAATATCGGTATATTATAGCTGCTGATGCTATGCCATCCAAGTCTCCGCCATGCGTTAATGAAACTATGGTTTTCTTCATTTTACTTCAACTTCTAGAGAGCTGATTCTATGTATAAGTCTTCTCCTTCAATATCTATGCTAGTACGTGTAAGCGTAACTAGTTTTATATGGGAAGCCTTAACCACTATCTTCCTGTACTTAGTTTTTGGTATTTCTTCAGCTTTCTCCTTCGTTGAGAGTAGTTCGATAGCATATCTGAGTGCATCACTTTTTGAAAGACCATGCTTTAAGCAGTATTGCTCAAGGAAAGAGGCCTCACTATCCGATAGCATTACTGAAACCATTTTTCCCATGAATTACACCATTAAAGTATACTAAGTAAGATTGTTACTTTAAATAGTAGTTATTCCATATGGGTATTTTTGACTTTTGGAAATATATAGATTATGCGCAGAATTATTTTGGAGTACTAGGGAAAACAGAGCGTTGAAAATAAGCTTTTCTGAGAAAGCAAACTAGAGTTATTTACTATATTGTTCCTAGCATTAAGCACGTTATTCAGCAGGATCTCTTATGCCTTCCTCTGTTATTACGAATATTGTTTCTCCTTCAGGTAGGTGCGGAGCATCAACAACTCTAGCTATTCTTCTATTTCCTCTACTTCTTCTAAGCTGAACTCTTACGCCTGGAGCATGGTATAAAACGTGTCCACCAACAGCCTGTGTAGGATCACCGTAGAATACGTCGGGTCTTGCCATGACCTGGTTTGTTACTACGACTGCTACATTGTATATTTCAGCTAGTCTCATCAGTTGATGTAGATGCTTGTTAAGCTTTTGCTGCCTTTGAGCTAAATGTTCTCTACCTATATATTCGGCTCTAAAGTGTCCCGTAACAGAGTCTATCACTATTAGTTTGATGTTCTCCTTAGGGACAAGATCGAAGAGCTCATCTACTATAGCCATCTGGTGGTCGCTGTTTACAGCTCTAACGTAGAATATGTTTGCCATAACTTCATCAGGATCTAAGCCTAGTGCTCTAGCCATGCTTTCAATACGTTCCCATCTAAAGGTTCCTTCGCTATCTATGTAAACAGCTTTTCCACTTAAACCCCCCTTCTCAGGAGGCAGTTGCACATTCACTGATAGCTGATGGCATAACTGTGTTTTTCCAGTACCATACTCCCCGAAGAACTCTGTTATAGTCCTTGTCTCGACACCGCCACCGAGTAATGCATCAAGGTTTTTGCTACCAGTGGTTATTTTCCTTACAGAAGCTCTTTCACGCTTAAGTTCCAACGCTGTTTTAAGTCTCAAATCAAGTGCTTCTCTAGCGGCTCTGATTATTCTCTGAGCAGTTGCTAAAGGTATACCTACAGCGGTACTTAGTTCCTGCGGTGAAGCAACTGCAATAGCTTCTAATGTTGAATAACCTGCTTCAGTAAGTTTAGCTGCTGTACTTCTACCAACACCCGGTAATTCTGAAATATCTTTAATTTTCTTAGGCATGAAAATCCACTACCCCCTTCTTCCGACTTAAGCTTTTAAATATTAGGTTTTTAAATTCTTTGCTACTCTACAGAAGTAGACCATGTGTATTAATTAGTTAAAGAGAGGTAACCGAAAGTATTGCTTTAATAAATGCTTCAGCCCATGGAACCCTACTTTAAACACTTTCAAAGTAGTTCCAGAACCATTTTAGGGTCAATGTTGGGATAATTTTATATTTACCAAACCCTTAATGTACTTATCGAAATAAAAGCAAAGAGGCTGATAAAATGTCTTCGCCAAAAATAGAAGATATGCTAGAAAAATACGCTAAAACACCCAAAGAAACAAAGAAAGACCCAAAAACAGCATGGGTAGAAAGAATGATGAAATCAGCAAGAAAATACTATAAGAGATGCCCCTACTGGGACCATAAGACTAAGATGTGTTTTATCGCTTTGGGTGAGAAGTGTACTAGGGAGGGTAAGTATGATGGTTGTCCTGTTTTCCTTGATTTTCTAAGGAGGAAGTATGATGAATATACTTCTAAGGGTAGACCGTTGCCTACGGACTTCCTGGACATCAGCATTACTATTATTTAAGGTGGATACCGGGTAATGGTTGTTATTACTGTTAGGTTCACTTCAATTTTTGCCGAACGCGTTAGTGAAAAACTGCCTCCTCAAATTCAGTATCATACGCAGCTTACTATACCCAGCGGTGATGTTGAAAAACATGTTTCTAAGTTAAAAATACCGTTCGTATTTAACCTAACAACAACTCCTCTAATAGCTACTATAACGTTAAAAGGGCACATAGTAGTTTCCGGTAGTGAAAAAGACATTACAAACATCTATGAAGATCTGAGTAGGAAAAAGAAACCTCCTAAGAGTATATTCATGGCAACACTACATCACACACTAACAGAGGCTGTTATCATGTCTAGAGAAATAGGAATACCACCACCTATACCCTTACCTAAACCTATAACACCGGAATCTAGAGGTTACAGTAAAGATATAACGCATGAAATAATGTAAAACCAAATATTTGAATTAATTTAAATAAAGTATAAATAGCCATTAAGCTTTATATTTTCAGGTCTTACCTACTTCTTTAACTACAACCATGGTAACTGTGGATTTTACAGTCTTAATCTTCCTTATTCTGTTGAAAACTATTGATCTTATATCGTCCAGGCTTTCACCTTCAATGATAGCTACAACATCGTAAATGCCGTAAACTAAATATGCAGATATAACCTCGGGAAACTTATTGAGCTTAAGCAGAACTTCCTCTTCAGCGCCGGTTTCAGTGCTAATTAACACTATACCTTTTACCATGAAAATATCCCCAACATACTATAGTCTTACATTATAGTTAAATTTAACTTATAATTTACTTGGCAAAAACATATCCAGGTTCTAAATAGGATTTAATGTAAAGATTTAAGTAGTTGAAGTTAGAAATGAAACATTTCAGACTTAGAAATTGGTGCAAACCATGAGAATACTGCTAATACATGCTGAAAAATTCTCCTATGAAGCTAAGCAGAAAGCCTTAGCGAAAGCCGAAGAACTTACAGAGGAAAACCGAAGATATTTTGGAGAAAACGTATTGGTAGCTTTTACGACGGTTGAAGAAGGAGACTATGATAACGCTACTTCAATAGTTAGAAGAGCTACCAAAGAAATCATGGAAGTCGCAAAGAACGTAAAAGCTGCAGAAATAGTTATATATCCTTACGCTCATCTCTCCAGAAATTTAGCTACAGCAGGAGAAGCTATAAGTGTGCTGCAAAAACTTCATTCAAGCCTTAAAAGTGAAGGTGTTAAAGTCCATAAGGCGCCATTTGGATGGTATAAAGCATTTGAGATAAGGTGTTATGGACATCCTTTATCTGAACTTTCAAGAGAAATTAAAGCTGAAAAACCCGAGGAAGAAGTTGAAGTAAAGCATGAATACGCAATTTTAACGCCAGAAGGGAAAATTTATGCTCCAGAGGAATTCGATTTCAAAGATGAGAACTTTAAAATTCTTGTTGAGAAAGAAGCATTTAAGAAGGAACTTCCAGGAGGAACCTCGCTAATACCATCTTACTGTTCTAAATTCTCAATAGAGTGGGAACCTTATTCGGACCATGGGCATATGAGATATGGACCTGAAGGAGCGCTAATTATAGACCTATTGTCAGAGTATTCTTGGAATATTGCTTTAAGCCTGGACATACCTGTATTTTGCGTTAAAGGAACTAATATGTTTAGTTTAAATATAGATGCTGTAAGAGAACATGCTGAGCTCTTTGGTTCTAGACTTTATAGTTTAAGGGTTGCAGGAAACAAATTAATTTTAAGGTTTGCAGCATGTCATCAACAATTTGCTATGCTTAAGGATTGGATTATAAGCTACAAGAACTTGCCATTTGGTGTTTTCGAAGTAGCCGACAGCTATAGGCTTGAAAAACCAGGTGAACTAACGTTATGTTTTAGGCTTAGGAAATTCTACATGCCAGATTTACACATAATTACTAAAGACTTAGAAGAAGCTAAGGAAATGACTTTCAAAGTTCAAAGCAAAATACTTGAAGAAATAAGGAAGATAGGTAGAGAATACTACGCAATATACAACATAACTAAAAGCTTTCTACAAGAACATTGGGACTATGTTCTAGAATTAGTTAGGAGAGAAGGGAAACCTGTGCTTTTAGTGTTCTACCCTGAAGGAAAGTATTACTGGGTAATAAATGTCGAGTACAACATAATAGATCATCTCAAGAGACCTAGAGAGATAGGGACATTCCAAATAGATATAGGAAATGCTAAAAGATTCGGCATAAAGTATGTTGATGAAAAAGGTGAAGAAAAATATCCTGTAATAATACATACGGCAATAATAGGCTCTCTAGAAAGATATCTTTATGCCCTATTAGATACTGCAGCAATAATGGAGAAGAAAGGTGAGAAACCTCGTTTGCCAACATGGCTGTCCCCTGTTCAGGTAAGGGTAATTCCAGTAAGCAGAGAATTTCTCAATTATAGCATCGATATAGCTAAGAAGCTAGAAAAAGCTAAAATCAGAGTCGATGTTGATGATAGAGATGAAACCTTAAGTAAGAAAATCAGAGATGCTGAGAAAAGTTGGGTGCCGTACATCGTTGTCGTAGGTAAAAGGGAAATAGAGAGCAATAAATTAACTGTTAGAGTTAGAGGAAGAAAAGACGTAGTATCGGTTAAATTAGAAGAATTAGAGAAAATGATTAAAAGCGAAATAGAGAAATATCCTTGGAAACCACTGCCAATGCCTATGCTTCTAAGTAAAAGACCTATATATAAGAGGGAAAGGTAAGTAAAACACGTAAGTGTGATGAAACCGGTCACTCTGATCGATGATGTAATGAACCTCCGCTGACTAGCTTTCGTTCATAAATCTAAAATAGTTTAGGTGTCTCTTATATTTACGAAAGAAGAAATAATAGCCATACTCCGTAGAATTGATGTTGAAAGTAAGGTCATACCTAAATATGTGCCTAAGATAGTTGATGTAATATATGATGAGGAGGAAGATGTACTTTACATTGTAGTCTTAGATAGGCCTGACAAGAGCTCACTAATAGGTTATGGTGGCTTAAAGATAAAGAAGTTGAAGGAAAAAATAGGTGTAAAAGATCTAACGGTCATTACGCACGTAGATCTTGATGTAAAAAGGAAAAGGGTTAAAAGTGCGCTTGAAAAGCTTGATCTCATACTTAGCCGCTTAAACAAACCCGAGGAAAAAGAGGTTTTACAGAAGTATATTAAGAAGCTTCTCATAGCAGAACTAAAGTATCCTCCTAGACTACTGCCTAACATGGAAAAAACCAATATAGCTGTTCCTGTTGCTTATTCTGGAGGCGTAGATAGCACAGCAACATTATACCTACTATGGAGGATAGGCTTGAAACCTGTAGCATTAACTGTTGACCCCGGTCCTTTCATAATACCTGATGATGTTAGAGAGAGTATAAGAAGAGTATCATCAAAACTCGGCATAGAACATCACTTTATTAAGCCTAAAGAGAGTTTTAATGAGATAATAAAAGCTGCCTTAGACGGGAAAATAATACCATGCAGTTTATGCTATCCTATATTGGTCAAAACAATGTATGAATGGGTGACAAACAAAGATATGTCATTAATATTTTTCGGAGATCTACTCTCTACATCGTATAGTTCAATAATGTATGTTAACGATTATAAAATTATTAGAGTTAATCTTCCAGGAGCACTTTCCTTAACTAAGTTTGATACTAAAACTATTGCGAGCAAAGTTTTAGGTGAAATTAGGAACTACGTTTATGGCTGTCCTCTTTTGAGGGAGGCGTTTAGAAGACATAGATGGGCGAAGTTCATAGCTTATGAAAGAATTCTTAGAGAGACAAGAGCTGGTATCTTAGAGCCAATGGAGGCTTTAAGGTATATTAAGAAGATAGATAAAGCCTACTACTCATATTTTGCTAAGTACTTCAGAAATCCTTAAACCTTTATCTGTTAAGCTGTAAACTTTTTTCCTACCCTTAATCTCGACTTTAACTAGTCCCTTTCTTCTTAACTCCTCTAAATGCTGGTAAACTGCTTGCACCGATAACATTAAGCCTAACTCTTTCCATAGTCCATATCCATGCATAGGTCCTTTGCTTTTCAGAATTTCAAGAATCATGGCTTTCGTGTTAATACCTGAAAGCTTGGGTACATACTTTTTCCTTGAGGGTTCTTTCGCATATAGCATTGATGCTTTCAAACCAGTTGCTGGGGCTAGGACAACTACTTTTTTGTCGTCTTCTATAATGTTTTCCTTTACTGCTTTAGCTAATCCTGCAAAGGCTGATGCAGCAGCTGGTTCAAGAAATAGACCTTCAAGCTTAGCTATTGTATCTACATAGTTCAATGCTTCAACGTAGCTTACTTTTACGCCTCTACACTCATACTCTTTAACCATTTTTATTACATGGGGTAAGATTAATGGTTTGCATGAATCTAGCCCCGGTATATGCTTCCTCGAACCTTTACATGCCATTTCTTCTTTACTTTCCTCTATAGCGTCAACTATTGGGGAACAAGCTAGAGACTGGATTACAAGGAACCTTGGCTTTTTCCTAATGAGATGTAACTCATGCAGTTCTTTAAAACCTAAGGCTAGGCTAAGTAGTGTTAAACCAGAGCCCGCTGGTGTAACTATCCAATCAGGTGTATCTTTCATTTTTACAAATATTTCGTAGGATATTGTTTTAAGACCTTCAACAGATAGAGGGTTAAGCTCTGCTGTTGCTTGGTAATAATTATTTGCTAAAGACATTTGCAAAGCCTTAAGCACAGCTTCATCTATTATTTCACCATATTCTAGAATTTTAGAACCATAAGCAATCATTTGTAATATTTTACCATAGTCGGCATTTCTAGGAACAATAGCTGTACATTCTATACCAGCTTTGGCTGCATACGCTGAGATAGAAGCACCTGTATTGCCGTCCGTAGCACATATTAGCTTCTTAGCTCCAACATACAATGCATGAGAAACAATTACCGTTGCTACACGGTCCCTGAAGCTTCCAGTAGGATTTCTTGTTTCATCTTTAACGAGTATTTCTCCTTTATACTTAATTTTCGAAGAAAAATTCTTCATTCTCAATAATGGAGTATTTCCTTCATTCATGGAAACCACATAGTTTAGCGGTATTGGAGGGAGATGTTTTCCGAATTTCCAAATACCTTCATATTCATCGCGTATTTCTAAATGTTTAGGCTTAGGATAATATGCGAGAACGAGTCCGCTACATTTAGGGCAAATAATTCTTGGCTCACGATACATAGTACTGCAGTTTAGACATTTGAAGAGGACATTTTCACTCATTTTTTACATATTCCTCAACACTGAATTCTTTACCATGTCTTACAAACTTTATTTTCAATGGAAGTCTGACTCTAAGCCCTAACGCTATGAGGATATTATATAGCTGATAAGCATCCATGTGCTTCACCTTATTCTCAATAATGTATTTTGCTAGAATTTCAGTAACGTAGCCTATTAGGTGTGGATACTGTCTTTCAGCTTCAGCAAAAACTTCCTTAGCTTTTTCGTCAAGAACTGAAAGTACAACTTCTTTAGGTTTATATTCGAAAGTTTTCTGCTTTTCTCTTTTAAGCTTCTCCTCGATTAGCCTCTTCTGCTTCTCTAATAGCTTAATCCTTAACTCTAACGGTAGCTCCTCAGACATAGCACTCTTACCTAAAATACGTATATACCTAACTGTTTTATAATTGTCTATTTCAACCTAAATATAGGTGTTACGTGTGGCAGGAGCCATAGCCTACGTTATGGATTTTGACGATTTCGTAAAAATAACTGAAGGTTCTCAAAGATTCTTCTGCATTAGAACTAAGGAAATGGTCAGAGAAGTAGCCCTGCACTTAATATGTACAGCTAGGAAGGGAGATACCGTTTTCGTATATGAGGAAATAGCTATTGTAGATACTGCTAAAGAGTATGAGGAGAGGATAAAGCATTTCAAAACAAAGGTTAAGGAGAAAATGCCTGATGCAGCAATGGGATTTGTAGCTTTCGACATAAAACAACTAGTAGATGCACTAAACTTTGGAGAAAGTGTTGCAAGCCCATTTTAGCTTAGGTGGTTGGGCTTGACAAAGCAAGTCATTGCTTCCGCTCCCGGTAAGGTAACGCTTTTTGGAGAACACGCGATAGTATATGGTGAACCAGCAATAGTTACTGCTATTTCGCGAAGATTATATGTCAAAACTACCCTCAGGAGCGACAAGAACTTGAAAATATCTGCCATGGATCTAAAAATACCAGGTGTTGTTCTAACATTCATAAGTGATACAGGGGAATTAACGTTAGAAACAGATTATGGAAGAGTTGTTTCAGCTGTTAGCTATATTAAGAAAGCTGTTGAGTTAACAGCAAACTACGTTGGTGAAATGAAGGGGGCAAATATTGAAGTAAGATCAACAATGCCCGTGGGTGCAGGTCTAGGAACGAGTGCTGCCGTAGCTGTTGCGACCGTAGCTTCTTATGCTTATGCACTAGGTTACGAGCTGACGCAAAGAGAAATAGCGAAACTAGGTCATAGGACAGAACTTGAGGTTCAAGGTGCTGCAAGCCCTATGGACACATCAATAGCAACATATGGAGGAACATTATACATAAAACCAAGAACCGGTGAACCGGTAATAGAACATCTTAAGCTGAAGAACGAATATCCCATAGTAATAGGTTATGTTGAAAGAAAAAGTACAACTAAGGAGCTAGTAGCTAAAGTTAAACGTCTTAAAGAGAAAAGAGAGGAAATAGTAAGCACAATAATCAGACTAATAGGAAAGGTAACTGAAGAAGCAAAAATAGCGTTGCTTGAAGGAAATGTTATGGAAGTTGGTGAACTAATGAACATAAATCATGGACTATTAGATGCCTTAGGTGTTTCAACAAAAAAGCTGAACGACTTAGTTTATGCTGCGAGACAAGCCGGAGCTCTTGGATCAAAGCTTACAGGAGCAGGTGGCGGAGGATGCATGATAGCGTTAGCTCCAGGAAGAATAGCCGAAGTAAGTACAGCAATAAGCATTATTGGTGGAACACCTATGGACGCTCAAATATCAGCTAAAGGAGTAACAGTTGAAATTCAAAAATAACCACTTTAGATAACACTTAAAACGTATTTTTCAACTAAATTCAAGTAGTGAAAATTGTATGCCATTACCTATTGCTAAGTTTCTGCGGCAACATAAGGAGGAGCTATTGTTTGCTTTCGCTATTGTAATGCTCATAGCTACAAGCTGGATTGCATGGAATTACTACGACATAGAAGTGTTCATGGAATGGGCTAAAATAGCCGAAAACAAGAACATTCTAAGAATATATAGCGATGCAAGAAAAGCAGGTTATATGCCTCTAGTACCTATAGTGTTTATATTAACGTACATGATTTCTAAAGCACTAATAATATTCATAATAAATTTAGCTAACATAGCCACTTCTACATTTTACATTGACTCCATGAAAATACTTATGAGAATACCCTTAATGCTCGCTATAGCTTTAACGGGATACATACTATATAAGAAGGAAGGATGGAAAGTAGCGAAATGGTGGATTTTCGGAATTCCTGTATGGATAGTTTACCTAGCATACCAGTTCGACCCATTAATGGTGTTATTTATGGTTTTAGGAGCGTATTCTTTCGTAGAGAAAAAATATGATAGGGCAGGCTTATTTTGGGGTCTAGGAACCGCTTTAAAATTTGTCCCTATAATCCTTGTTCCATTAGCATTTAAAGTTCTTAGACATCGTAAAAGGGAATTAGGAAAATTCCTCTTATTCTTCGTAACCCCAATAGTAACCATTTCCTTGCCATTCCTAATGTACAACCCTGTACTTATGATTAAGAAGGTTCTTGAATTTCATGCATCAAGATACCCACAAATGTTATCGTTATTTAATGTTCCCATGCTAATTTCCAATTACGAGTTTGCTTACGCGAATATCCTAAGTTGGATTTGGATACCCATATTTATACTGATATACGTTTACATTTTAGTTAAAGCAGATATTAGAGAAGGAGATAAGGAAACTATATTCAAGGTCATAGGTTCTCTAGTCTTAGCATTCATAATATTTAACAAAGTTCAAAACCCTCAATACATTTTATGGGCTTATCCCTTTATAACTTACGTTTTGAGTAGAAAAGAGAAGAACATTCTTAAATACGTACTATTACTGGCTACATTAACGGGATCTCTCATATACCCACTGCTATATTACTTTCCACCCGCAGTGCTTGACAAGGAGATAATTATTGAAGAAGATATGGCACCGTATAATGCTAAAGAATTATTGTTAATGTCTTTTGAAGGTTCGGCAAAATTCATAGTTGAAAACACTATTGCCTTCTTTAGAACATACTTTTATGAACTTATGGAGTACCTATATACTCACTTCAATATTCTAGGAGCATTTACTGTGCTTATACACAACATCTTACTAATTATGATTCTTTGTAACTTTATACCTAAACCAACTAACATAATGGAATTAGATAGACAAGTACTATCAAAGATCTTGAAGAGGCTAAAAATGTAATGTGCGGCATAGTAGGCGTCACTTGTTTACCTGGGAAGCTGGAAACTCCTGCAAAAATAATACGAAAATGCCTTGAAAGACTAGAGTACAGGGGTTATGATAGTGTAGGGTTAGCTTCAGTATTTAAAAATAGAATTATTGTTAGAAAGGGTAAGGGAAAAATAAATGAGGTCCATAGGAGACTGAATTTCGATGGTGTACCTGGTAACACAGTTATTGGCCACACTAGATGGGCTACACATGGCGCTCCAAGTGATAATAATGCTCATCCCCATCTAGACTGCGGAAATGTGGTAGCAATAGTGCATAACGGTATAATTAAGAATTATTTAGAATTAAAGAAGAAGCTTATTCTTAAAGGTCACGTTTTCCGAAGCGAAACAGATACGGAAGTAGTAGCTCATTTAATAGAAGAACATCTAAGTAAGGGATTGGATCCTTACAAGGCATTTAAGGAGGCTATAAAGGAGATTAAAGGCAGCTACGCGATAGCGGCAATACTTGTCTCGGAACCTGACAAAATATTTTTCGCTAAGAAAGATTCGCCACTAATAATAGGTGTTGGAGAAGGATTTAATTTCGTAGCTAGCGATATTCCAGCTTTCCTAGACTATACCAGGAGAATAATAGTTATTAGAGATCATGAGGTAGGCTACATAACACCAACAAGCATATTCATCGAAAACCTGCTTAAAGAAGAACCAGTTGACATAGGTAGAAGATTTAGAATAATTAGTTGGACAGCCGAAATGGCTGTTAAAGCGGGATATCCGCATTACATGCTAAAGGAGATTCATGAACAACCTAGAGCTTTAAGAGAAACAATAAACGGCTTAAGTAGTGAAATAGACGAAGCAGCTAAAATGATAATTGAAGCTAGAAGAGTATTTATTGCCGCAGCAGGAACGAGCTTCCATGCAGGACTAGTACTGGACTACTACCTCAACAGCATAGCTGGCATACCCTCAATACCTCTAATAGCCAGTGAGTATAGTAAATATAGTAAATCAGTTAAGCCCGGAGACCTATTAGTAGCTATTTCTCAAAGTGGAGAAACTATAGATACGCTAATGGCTGTTAGAGAATTTAAGAAGAGAGGGGCGAAAATTCTAGCAATATCCAACGTTATTGACAGTGCCATTCCTAGGGAAAGCCACTTAACAGTGTACACGCGAGCCGGGCCAGAAATAGGTGTAGCAGCAACAAAAACGTTTACAACTCAAGTAGTTGTAGAGTTAGCTATAACTCTTAAAATAGCTGAAGAAAATGGTCTATTAAGTAAAAGTGAAGTACACAGATTAAAAAGCCAGCTCGAACACGTCCCGAAAATTGTTGAAAAAACCATAATGAAGTACGAAGCATACGTTAACAACATCGCCGAAATTATTCATTTAAAAAAGAGCATGTATTATCTAGGTAGAGGTCTTGGAGTACCAATAGCTATGGAGGGTGCTTTAAAGTTAAAGGAAATAGCTTACATTCATGCTGAAGCATATCCTGCTGGAGAGAGTAAACATGGGCCAATAGCGTTAATTGAGAAAGACTTCCCAGTGCTTTTTGTAGTCTTAAATGACGAGAATAGCGAGAATATACTCGGAAACATAACGGAAATGAAAGCTAGAAATGCCTTAACTATAGGGTTAATTCCCGAGAATTTCAGGGAATTTGAAGAAGTTTTAGACTATAGCGTTAAAATGCCTATGCACAACTATATTTTGGCACCAATAACATATACTCCCATCCTACAATTGCTTGCATACTACACTGCAGTAAAGAGGGGTTATGATCCTGACAAACCTAGGAATCTAGCTAAGACCGTAACCGTGGAATAAAGGTGAATAGGCTATGTTTCAATATAGGTTAAAAGCCGTGGTACTAGCTGGAGGTAAGGGAGAGAGACTTAGACCACTAACTGATTGCGTACCTAAATCCATGGTTAGAATCGTAGGTAAACCCGTCATAGACTACGTTCTTGAAGGTTTAAGGAAACTACCATTAGACGAGGTAATAATCGTTTTATCTCACAAAAAGTTGGCAAAATATGTTGAGGAAAAGTGGAGCAACATAATACCTGTAACAACTATTTATCAGAAAGGTGAAGGCATTGAAGGCGCTGTACTTACTGCTAAAGAACTTCTAGGTAAACAAATGTTCATGCTTGCTTATGGAGATATTGTGATTAGCCCTAAAGCGTATGTAAGAACTTTAGAAACACACATTAACAGCGGAGCCGATGCCTCAATACTTCTTTCACCCAAGTTAGATGTCGAATCATATGGTATCGCATATGTTAGTGAAAACAAAATAGTGAATGTTAAGGAAAAACCTTTACCAGAAAAAGCGGAAAGTACTTTAGCAATAGCTGGAGTTTTCGTTTTACCACCAATGTTTCTAGATTACGTAGAGGAATACGGTTTCACAGATGCCCTCAACATATTGGCTGAAAAGATTACCATGGCACCATGTTTCTGGGAAGATTGGTGGGTTGACATAGGTTACCCTTGGGACATCTTGAAAGCTAATGAATACGTGCTCAAAGACTTAAAGTACTCGCAAATAAGCAGTAATGCTGTAATATCATCGAAAGCTGTAATTGAGGGGCCCGTAATAATAGATGATGATGCTGAAATATGCCACTATGCTGTAATTAAAGGACCCATTTACATAGGTAAAGGTAGCTTCATAGGGGATCACTGTTTAATACGTAGATTTGCTTCAATAGAGGAAAATACCATCGTAGGTGCATTTAGTGAGGTAAAGTATTCCTCAATACAACCCAACGTGACCATAAGTTCACATAGTTACATAGGTGACAGCGTAGTAGGAGAAAATAGCGTAATAGGACCCAATACAGTAACACTGAATATTCTGCCATCAGGGGTAAAGGTTAGCAGGTTACACCCAATACGGATTAGAGGTAAAATGGTTACCAAGTTAGGTGCCATCATTGGCTGCAATGTCTATATAGGCGCTAACAACGTACTTTATGCTGGTAGCGTTATTGAATCAAATACCAGAACGAGTCCTCACACCATTATTACGCATAAGGAGTCTCCGTAGCTAACTAAGCTATTCTGTATTCTATACCTCTGTGTAGATATGCTAGACCTTCATCTACCATAGCTCTTAGTAATAACTTAAATTTCTCATTAAGAGCCTCAACTTCGTTCTTGGATATAGGGAACAGCTTCTTAAATTCCTCATAAAATTCTTTATCGACAACGTATGATGAAATCACAATTATCTTATTCTCCCTTACATAGTCTTCAATGGGCCTACTTGCTAAGTTTCTTGCTTTATTTATGTTTAATATTTTCTCAGCACTTAACACAATAAGAAATTCGTCCTCAACTTGTTTTCTCATAATGTACTTTCTTGAGTACTTTAAGAAACCATTCAATCTATTTCTTAACATGTCAAGGTCTTTGCTAAGTTTTTTACTTAAGATTTCTAAATCTCTTATCTCGATCCTTAGACCTTCGAGAGCATTTTCTATTTCTTCGATACGTTTCTCCATAGCGTTTACTTTTTCTTCTAATCTACTTAGCTTTTCAGATAATGTTTGGACAATATCTTTCTTTTCCATGGATTCTGCAATAATTTGCTTCTCTCTTCTAAAGGGTTTAAATTCAGCTCTATGAGTAGCAGTGTAGCCTTTTTCTGTTCTCATAACTAATCCTTTCTCTCTAAGCTTGTAAAGTGCTATTCTGACCCTATTATAGCTGATACCTAGTGCTTCTGCTATTTCTCTAGGCTTAGATCCTGGGTTTTCTTTTAGGAAACTAAGTACTAGTTCTTCAATGCTCAACACTATATTACCAAACATATATTTACCTTTAAATGTAGAAAAAGTATTCTGACCACATCGCAATAGCAACCTCGGTGGACATGCATGTTAAAGGTGGCAGTTTTCGGTGTTGGCGGGTGGGGCATAAATCACGTCAGAGTTTTAAGAAATCTCTATGGGAACTTGGTGAGAGATATTATTGTTGTTGATGTTAATGTCGAAAGAGGAAAATTTGTATCGAAAATTTATGGAGCTAAATTTTATTCCTCTATAGAGAAAGCCCTGGCGAACGAAAAAGACTTAGATGCTGTAATAATTTCTACGCCTACTCCTCTACATTACGAACATGCTATGGCAGCTCTCAATAATGGTGCTCATGTTTTAATAGAAAAGCCTATGACAGATACTTTAGATAAAGCATTGAAAGTATATGATGAAGCAAAAAGTTTAGGATTAATTTTAGCCGTGGGATTCATTATGAGACATCATCCCCTAATAGACTACGTGATTAATAACATCATACCAAACAATGTACTAGGTAAGGTAATTACAGTTAATAGTAAAAGAACATCTTTATGGCCTAATAGACCATGGGATGTAGGCGTGGTTAAAGACCTAGCAATACATGACATAGACTTGCTTCACTACATTTTCAAAGAAAAAGCCCAACAAGTTTATGCTAATGTTGGAAGTTTAAGACATAGCTACTATGAAGACTATGCGACAATGCTCATAAACTATGAAACGTATTCAGCAATATTCGAGGCAAACTGGATTACACCATACAAAATAAGGTACTTGTCACTAACTGGAGAAAAAGCAGTAGTGAACCTGGATTTCGTAGAGGATGAGCTTACTATATTTAAAGAAGATGGTATTCTGAAACCGAAAATAATAATGCGGGAACCGCTACTGCTTGAAGACAAAGACTTCTTAGAAGCAATAATTAGCAAAAGAAAACCAAAAGCGACAGGAATAGATGGAATACGTGCTTTAGCTGTATGTGAAGCAATAATTAAGTCAGCAAAGAATAGAAAAATAGTAGAAGTAAATTACCCTATGTAGACTCAGCGCTTTGGCCCCCTTACATCTCTACTTTTGCTTCAACCATGAGTTAATATTCATCATCGCGCATTCTCTATAGAGGCTATATTTCAATACTGTGTAAAAACATTAACGGTAGGGTTGGACATTGGATCTAGCTGACCACGTACCAAAGAAGGTTAAGTTTATAGGGAGACATTTAATGGTGAAAGGCGAATATGTAGACCTAATATTAAAAGGGGTGAAGAAATCCACTATAAGACTTGGGATAATTAAGCCAAAATACAATGAGATAATGATACATGGTGGAGGTAAACCTATAGCATTAGCAAAAATTACTAATGTTAAATATAAGAGGATAAACGAATTAACGGATGAAGATGCTAGAAAGGATGGATTCCCCTCATTGAAAGTTCTTCTTAAAGAACTAAAGAAAAGCTATGGAGAAATAAGACCTAACGACATAGTTACCATAATAGAGTTTGTTATTACAAAGAAGCTTTCTGATTTAGACGTCAAGGAACAATGGTTAGGACTTAAACCCGTTGAAATAGCCAGGATCGCTTTAAGATACTGCGAAAACATACCCCAGGAGGAAAGAAAGATCCTTGAAGATCTTACAAGAACAGAGAGTATAAGGAAAACAGCGATAAGACTTTATGGTAGCATTAATAGACGTTGGAAAATACGTAAGGTTCTCAGAAAGTACCTAGACACACTCGTAAATAAGGGTATAATTAAGGTTAGAAAATATGATTCCAAGAAGAGTAGTTGATCAAGCAGCTAAAATTCCAATCTCAGGAGATTTCATAGTGTTTGAACTTTATAGGAAATTTATTAAGAAAAAGAGGAGTTTGAGAATAAACTCCATAATAATTAAACCGGGCAAGAGAATTGAAAGAGAAATTGAAAGAAATTATGAACACATATATTACATTGTTGAAGGTGTAGGAAAAATTGAGTATCCTGAATTAGATAAAGCAATGCCTATCGAACCTCTTTCACTAATATATGTTCCCGTGGCTTTGAGGCACGTAATAGTGAATACAGGGACAACAGATTTGCACATAATAGATCTCATATTAGTTGAATAATCCTTTGTTGAGGCGATAATACTAAAAACCAAACACACACCTAACTTCTAATCTATGAGGTTAGTACGGTGCTAGCAGTTATCCACTCAATATTTAGTAGTATTATAGAGAAAGTGAATGGTATAAAAGCCAGAAATAATTTACTAAGTAAGGAAATAAGCAAGGATATAAACTTTATTAGCACTCACCTTGAAATACCTAAGGTAAGCACGGTAAGCTGTATAAAGGTAATAAGTACATCTGTCGAGTATTGTCCTCAATGTAGCTATTATATCAGTGGCGAAAAAACAATTAACACGTATGTTAGCATTGAAGGCCCGATATATCTGAGCAAAGAGATTTCCTTGAAAAACTTTAGGCCAATGGTTAAGTTAGCTAAAATTTTGAAATGCTCTAAATGTGGTTTTGTAAAGTATAAAAAGACAATGTACATACCGCTTGAAAGTGTTGATATAATAGAGGATTTCTTACCAGAAGATTTAAGAAAAACAGTTGACAGTATAAGGACTACTACTGTAACTGTAGAACATATCTTAAGAAAATTCATAGGGTAATAACGGCATGACTAAATGGCTGTTAATGTGTAAGAAATGTAATACGAAATGGGTACTTGATGTAAGCTATGATTTACGTAAAATGAGTAAACTGTACTACTATTGTGCAACATGTAAAACAAATACTTTTCATGAAGTACTCGGCATAGTTGAGGAAAACTAGGAAAGGAACTTTATAACGCAGAAATTTACCATAAGTTAGTGGTGTTAAGTATGGTTTCTGAAGCAGAAAAAGCTCAGTTTTTTGTAATTTTAAAGAAGCTCTCAGAAGCTGTAGGAGTTTCAGGCCACGAGTTTGAAGTTAAGAAAGTAGTTATTGAAGAAATAAGCGATGTAGTCGATGAATGGAGAGTAGATAGTTTAGGTAATATAATAGCGTTGAAGAAAGGGGGAGGGAACGGTCCGAAAATTATGATTTCAGCGCACATGGATGAAATAGGGTTAATGGTGACACATATCGATAAGAGAGGTTTTCTTCGCTTCACAGGTGTTGGTTCATGGAACGAAAGGATCTTACCAGGGCAAAGAGTAATAGTCTGCGCTGGAGATGTAAAAGTGCGAGGAGTTATTGGCGCTAAACCCCCTCATTTAATGACTCCTGAAGAAAAGAAGCAAGTTATTGAAATGAAAAAACTATTCATAGATATAGGTGCAACAAGCTCCGATGAAGTAAAAGAATTGGGCATTAAGGTGGGTTCTATTGCTGTTCTAGATAGAGAAGTAGTAAGGCTAGGAGGTACAGACAGGGTCACGGGAAAAGCTTTCGACAATAGAGTGGGTGTTACATCATTAATATTTGCTCTAAAACTCTTAAGCGACGTAGAACATGAGGCTGAAGTGTATAGCGTCTTTACGGTTCAAGAGGAAATAGGGTTAAAGGGAGCAACAGTTTCAGCTTTCGCTGTTAAACCGGATGTTGGCATAGCCATTGATGTTACTACTGCAAACGACATACCTGAAGTCGATGAAAAAGATTGGGTTACAGAGCTAGGTAAAGGCCCTGCAATAAAGGTTATGGATAAGGGTAATATTTCGCATCCAAAATTGAGAGAACTATTAATTAAAATTGCTGAAGAAGAAAAAATACCCTACCAGCTAGAAGTACTACCTGGCGGAGCAACAGATGCTGCTGCGATAATGGTTTCAAGAGAAGGCGTTCCCGTCGCAACAATATCTATACCGTGCCGCTATATACATTCGCCAATAGAGGTTCTAGACCTCAAGGATGCTGTCTACGCTTCAAAACTACTAGCAGCGTTTGTAAAGAAGCTAAGTAAGGACCATATTAAGAGGTTTAGCATGCTATAGCTACAGTAGATATTTCGTTATTTTCTCTTGCCTTAAAATATTTCTTAATAAAACAGAGCTATTAATTATGTCCTTAATGTCTATGTGAAGTCTTCTGCTAATTGTTGTTAAAGCTTCAGCTAAGCTACTGAATTTCTCAGGTTTTTTAGAGAACATTCTTCTTGCACTTTCTCTAATATGCCAGTTTCCAACAGGCGCATAGTACTCAGGTCTTATTTCCCTTATCGCTATGATTAAGGCTTGTCTTCGTATGCGATAGAGGTTTTCTAAAATACCTAGTTTAAGCGCATAATATCCCCCGTCAATGCCTCGCCTTACCTTACCATCCCATAGTTCATAGTTCTCAATGATTATTGGCGAAGAAAATCCTTTAGTCCATACTGTTCTTGGCAACCATACTTCAAGCATTTCAAAAGAGTACACACTAGGTATAAGCAGTATCTCGAAATGATTACCTAGATATGTTGCATGATAGACTACGTAGCTATTTACAGGTTTATATCTTCTTATTTTCTTAGATAACATCTCGCAAAGTATAGAGTCTACAGCTGTTATAGCCCATCGTGTTGGTACCAGCTTCCTTTCTTTTAACCTACCTAGTAGGCCTGCAGAAAACACTCTAACAATGTTGTAAATAGAGACACCATTGTTGTATAGGTTGATTACGGCATCCTTAGCCTTTAAATCGTAATCATTAACAGCTTTCTCAACTACTCTATCTACTGAGGGATTACCTACAATCCTAATTCTCTCCATAGGTGCTGTAGGGCCTAAAGGCGCTAGAAGACCATCAAACCTAAGTACGGGATAAGGTCTCTTCTTAAGTTTAGCTTCAGTATCTACAGGTTTCTTCGAAGCTGATGCTAACTGTATTTCATAAATATCTCTAGTTCTTGCTGCTGACACCTTAAATCTTTTCCGTGGAAGTAGAAGCGAAGAGCGAAGCTCAATGATTTTTTCGAGAGAAAACCTTCCCCACCAAAATTCGGGGTCGTCATATACTTTAGAATTAGCTGTTGGAGCAATCCCAGTATAAACGTTTACTTCAGGATAACCTCCTTCACCAACTATGAGCGTTGGAGGAGTTAATCCGAAAACTATGTTATCACCTTCAATTCTCATTCGAGAAATAGTTTTCACCGAAGCTCTGAACCTAAGAAGAATAGGGCATAAGGGTTTTCCACAAAGCCTTCTAACACCCTTACACTGCACACACAGCATAGCACTTATCTTTATAGGCATACTTTAAACCATAAAGGGAATTTTAATCGTAAAGCTACGTTGAAATTGACCCTACATAATAGTTCTGAAAACTAAGAATTATTAAGTTTTAGTAATATAGAAAGTATCATGGTGAAGATAATGGCACGTAGACTTCTAGGACTTATTTCAGATACTCATGACAACCTTAAAGCCGTTGATCAGGCCTTAAAGATTTTTAAAGATTATAATGTCAAATTAATTCTTCATGCAGGAGACTGGGTTGCACCATTCACCCTTAAGCGTCTTGCCCAGGCTGGGATAAAAATAATCGGAGTTTTCGGCAATAACGATGGTGAAAAGAGACTCCTACTAGAGTTCGCTAAGAAATTTAACGTAGACTTGAATACTGAAATAGCTACAATAAATATTAATGATAAGAACATTGCTTTAATTCATGGAACATCAAGTATAATTGTCGAAGCGCTGGCTAGAAGCAACATGTTTGACGTTGTCGTTTACGGGCATACACATAAGAAGGAGTTAAGAAGAATAGGCAAAACATTGCTCATTAACCCCGGAGAAGCGTGCGGTTACTTAAGCGGCGAAGCAACAGTGGCAATATTAGACGTAGAAACGATTGATGTTAAATTTTTAACTTTAAACGTTTAAAAACTTTTAAGGCGTTATCGGTAGTTACTTCGATTACCTTATCTAAAGAAATATTTTTTATTTCAGCAATTTTCATAGCTGAGTAAATTATGTTTGCTGGTTCGTTTCTCTGGCCTTTAAAGGGTGAGAGGACAGGTGAGTCTGTTTCTAAAAGTAGTGATTCTAGAGGAAGTTTCTTTACAAGCTTTTGCTTTTGAACACTGAATGTAACACTCGGCGGTATTGAGAAGTAAATGCCGTGTTTAGCTGCTTCCATAGCCCAACCTACAGAACCATCATAGGCGTGCATGACTACATTAAAATATTTATACTTTAATATTTCTTCAATAGCGTACTTTCCAGCGCTTCTTGAATGAACAATGAGAGGTAGGTTTAGTTCTTCAGCTATGCTAATCCATTCTATGAAGAACTTCCTTTGTTTACTTCTTTTTTCATGATCTCTAATAACATAGTAATCTAACCCTACTTCACCAACGCCTACGATTATGTTTGAGTACTTCCTAACATACTCAACTTGCTTACTAAATAAAATATCATCAACAAGAATAGGGTCATGGCCTATAGTTAAGCTGATGTAGCCTTTAAATTCATTAATCACCCTAAGTGCCCTATTCACTTCCCCAGGTTTTATAGCAGAAATTATTATATGCTTTACACCGTTTTTTCTTGCCCTGTCAACGACTTCTCTTCTATCATTATCGAAAATAGTCTCGTGAATGTGGCAATGCACATCTATCAAAACCATACACCATGATGGAATGCGCGTTTGCTCTATAAACTATTTCCGTTAAACCTTATAGTGCAGCAAAATAAAATATGTTATCTCGGTGTTTTACTGTTGAGAAAGCTTTTTGGAACAGCAGGGATCCGTGGAGAGTATGGTAAAGTAGTCACGCCAGAGATCGCATACAAAGTGGGTTTGGCTCTAGCAACATTTCTCGGAGGAGAAGGCTTAACCACCGTAGGTCACGATGTACGTTTAACCTCACCACTACTAGCGACAATAGTTTCCTCAGGTCTGATGGCCGGTGGAGTGGATGTTGTGAACCTAGGTTTGGTTCCAACACCAATACTTGCTTACTCTGTACCTGCATTGAACGCTAATGCAGGTGTTGTAATTACTGCTAGCCATAATCCCCCACCCGATAACGGTATAAAGTGTTTTGACAGTAGAGGAATGGAGTTCACAATACCTATGGAGGAAAAATTAGAGAATATCATATTCAATGAGAAATTCAACTATGCAAAATGGGATTCCGTTGGAAGACTAGAGTTTTACCCTGAAATAATTGATGATTACATGAGAGAACTTATTTCAAGACTGCGTCCACAGAAAATCAAGAAGAAAATTAGAGTAATTGTTGACTGCGCTAACGGGGCTGCATCGAATATAACACCTATAATCCTTAGGGAGCTTGGCGCTTCAGTTATAACTGTAAATTGCCACTACGATGGTATGTTTCCAGGAAGAATACCTGAACCTAGACCGGACGTGCTTGTAGAACTAGGTAAGCAAGCTAAAGTACTTAATGTTGATGCTGCATTAGCACATGACGGTGATGCCGACAGGCTAGCAGCACTTACAAGCAATGGGAAATTTATCTTAAATGACAGACTTATAGCATTCTATGCTATGCTTAAACTTAAAGAAAAAGGAGAAGGAATAGTGGTTATATCAGTAGACACATCATTTGTTATAGATGAAGTGGTAGAGAAATATGGTGGAAAAGTTGTAAGAACAAAACTAGGTAAAACACATGAGAAGCTCATAGAATATGGGAAGAAAGCAGTAATGGCTGCTGAACCGTGGAAGCTCATAGACCCGGATTGGGGGTACTGGGTTGACGGAATATATCAGGCAGCATTACTAACCAAGGAAATGCTGGAAAAAGGTATGAACATAGAGGAACTTCTCAAAGAAATACCTGAATATCCGCAGATAAGAGTATCATATAAAGTACCTGAAGAATTAAAGCATGAAATAGTAGAGGAAGTTCATGAGAAAATGAGGGAGGTATTCAAAGATTACGAGTCTGAGCTAACAATAGACGGTTTAAGATTGAATATGCCTGATAAATCATGGATTCTCGTTAGAGCCTCAGGAACAGAGCCTAAAATAAGAATATATGGAGAAGCAAGAAAGGAAAAAAGACTTCAAGAAATATTCCAGAAGACGCTAAAAATACTTAAAGAAGTTGCTGAGAAGAAGGGTGTGAAAATAGTTTAGTCAGCGAAGAGAAAGATACTTCACAGCACAAGCTCCGAAGACCGTCGTATCATCATCTAAGCATATGTAGGATAAAAGGAAACTATAAATCTTTATGAAACTACATTACATTATAGATGATGAACACGGGAAAAAGGATAAGATGACTGCACCTGTCTCAGCTGAAAACTAAGCATCATAATTAATGATAACTTCTCTACTTTTATGTGGAAACTATTTATTCTTTATAGTTATTCTATAGAGATTACTAATTAACTGTAGGTAGGGTAAGTATAATGGGTAAGATACACAGAAATAATAGTTAGTTAAGAAAACTACTTGGTGTTCTCTATGGGGAAACCTGATTACAATAAGTTTTTCGCTAGCAGAGTAAATTACATGTATCCTTCGCCTATCAGAGAAGCAGTAGCTAAAATAGCTTATAGGTCTAAAATAAGACCTGTAATATCTTTTGCAGCTGGAGAACCAGACCCTGAAGTACTGCCCAGAGATATTTATGCTAGCCTTTCAGCTGAAGTATTTAAAAACGTACCTAAAATCGTAAACTATGCTCCCGCTGAAGGAGTTTTAGATTTAAGAGAGGAAATAGCTAAGTTCATGGAAGAATATGAGGGAATAAAGACAACATACGAGAAAATAATAGTAACTGTTGGAGGATCCCAAGCACTAGACATTGTCGCTAGAATTATTCTTGAACCTGGAGACATTGTTATAACTGAGAACCCATCATATGTAAATACCTTGCTATGCTGGAAACACTA